>Ga0208685_1000006_pt1 | contig 286700 bp, 314 predicted proteins | sample EasRivMeERMLT890_FD_187533 | JGI IMG/M metagenome (GOLD analysis project Ga0208685, IMG submission 187533) | Soil microbial communities from meander-bound floodplain in the East River, Colorado, USA - East River MetaG ERMLT890 (SPAdes) (version 2) | ecosystem: Environmental > Terrestrial >...
AGAAGGTCGCGCTCGTTGCCTGCATGCGCAAGCTCATCACCATCCTCAACGCCATGGCGCGCAACCACACCGAGTTCAATGCCAGCTATACCCACGCTTGACTTCAAAGACGGTTACTCGCTCCTGGCGTTCCAGCTCATCTTCGGCGTCCTGGTCGGCGGCGCGACTGCGGCAATCTTCGCCCCCTTGATGGCCTGCGTGACGGGCTGGTTCGAAACCCGGCGCAGCCTGGCCGTATCCCTCGTTTCCGCAGGCATGGGCATGGCGCCGATGACCATGTCGCCGTTGGCGGCCTGGCTCGTCTCGAACAATGATTGGCGGACTGCGCTGCTGATCATCAGCGCCGTGGTGGCGGCTATCATGATTCCGGTCGCATTCCTCGTGCGCAGCCCACCGGCGCTGGCGAGCCATGGCACCGCGGCGGTTGCCGGCCAGGATCCTGAGCCGCAGATGTCCCGCATGCGGGCGCTGCGTTCGCCTCAGTTCATGATCCTTCTGCTGACGAACTTCTTCTGCTGCGCCACGCATTCAGGCCCGATCTTCCACACCGTGAGCTACGCCGTGACTTGCGGCATACCGCTGATCCTTGCCGTATCGATCTATAGCGTGGAAGGACTGGCGGGCCTCGGCGGCCGCATCGCGTTTGGCGTGCTCGGAGATCGACTTGGAGCCAAGCGAGTCCTGGTCGTGGGATTGCTCGTCCAGGCGTTCGGAACCCTTGGCTATCTTGCCGCGCGCGAGCTCGCGACCTTCTACACGGTCGCGGCGATTTTCGGCTTCATTTACGCCGGCGTCATGCCCCTCTATTCCGTCATCGCGCGCGAGAATTTTCCGCTGCCGATGATGGGGATGGTGATCGGCGGCATGGCAATGGCCGGCGGACTCGGTATGGCGACAGGCCCGGTGGCGGGAGGTCTGATCTACGATTCCTTCGCCAGCTACTCCTGGCTCTTCATCATTTCATTCGGCCTCGGGATCGGCGCCTTTCTGATCGCCTTGACCTTCAAGCCTTTCCCGAGGAAACCACCGGTAGCCGCGCCGGCGTGACCGGTCTAGCGATTGGCGATGACGATTATTTCGTCGAGTGCCACGATCGGGGTGAGCTCGCCGATTTCAACGACGCCGCCCGGCGCCGAGAAAAGGTATGCGCGATCGAGCACGAGCGCGGTGACACCGAGGATCGCGATTGCGACGACGGCGCTGATCAATCCGTGAATCCCGAATTTCCTGCTGTACATAAGGGGGTCCTTGTTTCGGGTCGCCTTTATCACTTTGATCCCGCGCACCCCTAAAAGGTTGGACCGGGCTCACAGATCAACGAGCTGGGCGCCGTTCCGCTTCGTCAAGACGCCCGAACTGGGCGATTGGCTTGCCTGCGAGCGGTCGGCGGGTGTTGCTATTTGGCCGAGCTGCGCGCGCTGCCCCGCTTGGCGGTGTACGGCTGAAAGAACATGTACAGGCCGCTGAACATCTGTAGAAATAGCGGGGGCAGTGGCGAGTAGACCAGCCAGGTAGGAGGTTCCCCCAGCGCCATGGCGACGAAGTTGGCGATGACGGTCAGTGTAAAAACGATGCCCAGCCAGCGATGGGCTTGCCGAGTCCACATGCTCAAATTCATTGAGATTTCCGCTGAAGACGAGTCGTACGTTGCAGGCTGGCTTCAATCCATCCGCGCCAACACCCGCTCCAGGTTTCCAAGGAATTGCTGCCACCCGGCCTTGGCGCCGCCGTAGGCCTGCTTCTGATCCGGCCGGAAGCCCGACTGCTCCATGCGCAGATGGGTCCCCGTGCGCGTTGGAGTGAGCGTAAAGGTCACGACGCTCTGTAGATTGTAGGCCGCATCGTCGTGCGCAAAATCCCAGGAATAGGTCAGGGTCTTGTTCGGCTCGATGGCGAGGACCTCGCAGTCGAGCACTCCGCCCCAGTCCCCGCGAAGATTGAAGCGGTGACCCACGACGGACTTGAAGTCGTTCTTCATCAGCCACTCCTCGATCAGGTGGGGTTGCGTGAGCGCGCGCCAGATCCTCTCCGGTGGATGAGGGATATCGCGTTCGACGACGACGGAAAGCCTTTCGGTCGCTGGCTTGTTCATGCGCTTCTCGAGCGCGACGTGTTCAGCGTTACGGCAGCGCGAATGAGCGCCTTCAATGCCTTTCCGTCGATCTTGTCGCCCTCGTGGAGATCGATGGCGCGCCGGGTCTTTCCTTCGAGGCTGGAGTTGAACAGGCCCGAGGGGTCCGGGAGCGAGGCGCCCTTGGCGAACGTCAACTTGACGGCACTCTTGTACGTCTCGCCGGTGCAGATGATCCCGGCATGCGACCACACCGGAACGTTGCCCCACTTCCACTCCTCGACCACTTCGGGATCGGCCTGCTTGAGGAGCGTTCGGACCCGGGCAAGCGTTTCACCCCGCCAGTCATTCAACGCCTTGATCTTGGAATCGATCAGTCGAGACGGAGAGTCGCCGTTCAATGGTCCATCCTTTTGAGTAAATCTTCCAGACGATCGAATCGCGTTTCCCAGAAGCCGGCCATCTGGCTTGTCCAGTTGATCAGCGGCGCGAGCGCTCGGAACTGCGCGCTGTAGTGTGACTGGCGACCTTCGTGGCGGTCGCGCACCAATCCGGCCTGCTTCAGGACCCCCAGGTGCTTTGAGACCGCCGGTTGCGAGACCCCGGCCCGGGCTGTCAGGGCTCCGACTGTCTGCTCTCCTTCGCGGCACAGGCGCTCAAAGATGGCCCGCCGCGTCGGATCGGCCAGCGTTCTGAAGAGCATGTCGTGAACCTTCGGCATATGTGATCTATAACCCGGTGGCTATGGATTAATATATAACCACAGGGATATGTGTGAGTCAAGAAGCGTGACTGAGATTTTAATGTTGGGAGAGTATGATCGCGAGGGCGCCTTTGCGACCCGATACTTGCTCTCTCGCCGTAGGAGCGCCCACATGGTTGTCGAGTACATACGCTATAGCCTGACGCAGCACTCTGCGGACGAGCTTGTCGCAGCCTATCGAAGGGCGGCGGAACACCTGCGCGCCGCCCCGGAGTGCCTCGGCTACGAACTGACGCGCTGCGAGGAAGAGCCGTCGTCGCTCGTGCTTCGCATTCAGTGGATCTCGACCGCGGAGCATCTCGATCGCTTTCGCAAGCGCGCTCACTTTCCGCCCTTTCTGGCCGCGATTCGGGACTTCGTCGGAGAGATCGCCGAGATGCGGCACTACGGCGTCACCGATCTGGAGTGGGTCCGTTCCCCGGGAGCACCTTTGGATTCACGACATTGATGGGTTTGCCGGCCGTATAGGCGACGATCTGGTCGAAGATGTCCGAGAATTGAACCTCGTACTCGTCCCGCGTGACATATCCAATATGCGGCGTGCACACGACGTCATCCATTGCGAACAGCGGATAACGAGTGTCGAGTACCGGCTCTTCTTCATAGACATCGACGGCGGCCGTTCCCGGACGTCCCGCTTTGAGTGCGGCAACCAATGCGCCAGGCTCGATCAGCGGAGCGCGACTGGTATTGACCAGCAGGGCTGTCGGCATCATGAGGGCAAGGTCATCCGCCGTCACGATGCCACGAGTTCCGTCGACGAGGCGCAGGTGGAGCGAAATCACGTCGCACGAAGAGAAGAACGCCGCCTTGCCGGGCGCCGCGACATATCCGTCGTGTTGCGCTCGCTTCAGCGAGCCGTTGCGCCCCCACACCAATACGTTCATCCCAAAGGCCTTGCCGTAACCCGCGACGATGCTCCCGATCCTGCCGTAACCAAAGATTCCCAGTGTCTTGCCTCGCAAGCTGTTGCCGACGCCGATCTGCCACCTTCCCGCTTTCAGCTCGGACATCTGCTGCGGAACCTGGCGCATCGCCGCTAGCACCAGAGCCCACGTAAGTTCTGCTGCGGCATACGACGGAGTGCCAGGATGCTGGCTCGACGAAACAACCACGCCGTGCTTCGTGCAGGCTTCGATGTCGATGTGGGGGTAGACGCTGCGCTGACTGATGAGCTCAAGCCTGCCCAGTCGATCAAGCAGCGGAGCCCGGATCTCGGTACGCTCGCGTATCAGCACCAGAGCTTCGGTATCCCGCAACCGCCCGGCCAGCTTATCGACATCCTGAACGTGATCGGTCCAGATCGTGATCTCGTGGCCTGACAGCTTCCTGAAGCAGTCGAGTGTGCGCAGCGTGTCGTGGTAGTCGTCGAGAATCGTGATCCGCATCGGTCAGTAGCTCGACCCGCCACCGCCGCTGGCTCCGGCGATGAGCGCCACAAGCGCTGCGCCACCGAGGATCCACCATGCGGTTCGCGTCCTGCTCTTGTCCTGGCGCGCGACCTTGAGACTGGCGATCTCCGAGTAGGCCACGCGGGCGTCTGCACCTAGCAGCTCCTCGTTCGTCACCCCGGTGACCTTGAAGCGCTTCACGTCGCCCGCGCGGGTCGTTGTTTCGACGGTGTCACCAACCTGAACCGCTGAAGTTGCGGAACCACCCTGCGGTACCGGCACGGCCTGCATGGCAGTGCAGCCCTGAAGGAACAGACACAGACAGCCAACTAGCGCTATGACTTGCCGCATGAGCAATTCCTTTACCGGATCATTTTTCCGACCAGCCCGTTGAGCTCGCTAACTTCCTGATGCGAGATGACGACGAAGGACGGATATGGAACGGTCAGATCAGCGAATGTGATCGCGCCGCCGCCTTGGCCACTGCAAAACACCTGCTCGACCCCTCTGACTCGCACGGTGACGATCAGATTTCCTGCCACGCCCAGGAACCGCACGAGATGCTGATATTCGGGCAATGGGCTGGCTTCAATCGTGCAGAAACTGGTCACACCACTGACGTTCGCTGTCGGTATGCCCTGGGGAAACGCTGAAATGCCAAGCAGGAGCGTTGGCAGCAGAAAACCGGTTTCCGGATCCGGAGCGATATCACGATCGGTTGAGCCGAAAACGAGCGCGTCGCGTGACCCGGATCCACCGATGAATGCCTCGCTTCCGTCGCCTGGGGCCCAGAGATTGACGTCGTTTCCCGGTCCGCCGAACATGATGTCGCTGTTCGGGGGACCGCCCGGCGGCGTGCCGCCGTCAGGTCCACCCAGGATGATGTCGCGCCCGGCGCCACCATTCATGACATCGTTGCCGTTCAGGCCAAACATCACATCGTTCGCCGAGCCGCCAATGAGAATGTCGGTGCGGTTGAGTGACTGATTGGTTGCGGCGCCCGCCTGAAGCGCCGTGTTGTCCTGTCGGTCGTCGTCGAGTCCAATGAGCAACTGCGGCCTTTGCCTGGTTGCGTCGTCGTTGGCGTGCGCGGTGGACAGGAGCACGCCCAGAATTGCGACTGACAAGGCGGCGGCCGGCACAAATACCGGACTACGAGATATCTGCAAATGACTCATTACTTTCTCCATTGCAACAGGTTGTTCGTTTGAAGGTCTTCTTCGACTACTTTGAAAAGTGAACTTTCTCTCAAGTGAATGTCCCGCCTGGTCACAGACGCGGATGCGGATACAGGCCCGATGAGGCGACTTCTGATACTGAAGTCATCTATCCCTCGCGGGCGCTGCCGCGTGGGGCCCGGATCAGAAGTAGACGTGCACCTCCAGGAAGATGAGCCGGCTGTCCCGCTGTAGGACTCCGGATGCGCCCTCGATCGCGCGCGCACCGCCGCGCAGTTGCAGGTACTGGATCGGCGTGTATTCGTAGACGAGCGAGTAGTGGTCCTGCTCATCGTCATCGACGTCGGCGTCGGGCTCGTGCTGCTCGATCGTCGCTTTCAGGTTGTGACCCTGACGCGGCTGCCAGTCGGCCTCGAGCAGGCCGACCCAGCGGCGTACGTCGCCGCCCGGCAGGCCGGTGTCCTCCACGTAGTCGATTTCGGCGAGCCAGACCACGGGCCCGGTAAGCAGGGCGCCGAAGAGCCCCGAGCTGAACCGCTCCGTGTCGTCGGCGTCGTTGAAATTCGCGCTCGCGCCGAGCCGCCACGCGGAGTGGACATATTCGCCGCGCAGGCTGTACTGCTTGCCCGAGTTGGTCTCAGGCCCGCCGGCGGATCCATTGCTCAAGGCAAGTTGCGCGCTCCACGGCCCGCTCTCGAGCCCGAGCTCGATGCCGTTGTCCGGCGTGTTCATGTTGATGCCCGGCACCTGGCGGATGAAAGCCGAGTCGTCCTCGAGGCGCAGCCCGAACGGCAGGTATATCTGCCCCGCCTTGACGTAGTAGCGCTGATTCTCGTCGAACCAGAACAAGCCATACGCCTCCTGGTTGCGGCTGTCGCCGGGCCCGAGGTGCTGGTCGAGGTACAGCGACAGGCGGCCCGGGATCATGCGCGCCTCGAGATAGGCGCGCAGCTCGTCGACCGCGAACGCCGGGTCCACGTCTTCGCCGCCCGAGACATCCGTGTACGTGGCGCTGCCGCGGAAATCGCCGCCGATTGCGAGGAAGCGGTTGATTTCGCCCTGCCACACGGTGTCGCCGATGTCGAGGCGCCGCGCGGCGATCGCGCCCTGCGCGATGCCATGACCCGTGGCGTTGCGCATGCCGCCGCCGGTCGGGTTGACGTGGCAAGACGCACACTTGAGGCCTTGCCGGGCCGCGATGTAGGGCTCCGCCTGTGCCGCGCCGGCCGAGGCCGCGAGAATCACTGCTGCGAAGGCGGTGCGCAGGAGGGTCGTTCTGCCGCGCGCCGTCATCGCTGCGGTCCTGCGGAGAACTCGGCGACGAAATCGCCTCCGGGCGTGCCGTCGGCGTCGCCGTCGATCGAGCGGGCTTCCAGGTCGGCGAGTGCCAGGGGGGGCGAGCCGGAAACCCGGAGCCGCAATCGATCGGCGCCCAGCGACGCCGCCGGCACGATGCGCATGACCGTGGGCGATTGCTGCGTGAGTACGAGGCGGATCGCGATTTGCCTTTCGTTGCCGTTGTCGAAACGGCCGTCACCGCCGCTGGCTTCCAGCGTCACAACGCCCGCAGCGAGCAGCGCGGCGTCGAGCGCGCGATTCGACGCGACCAGAAGCTCGGCGACGGGCGGGGAGTCGGCAGGCGCGATGTCGGCTTCCGGGTCGGGCGACAGCAGGCGAAGCGTCGCCGTTGTGCTAGCGGCGAGGACGGCATTCGTGGCCGCAGCGCCATCGGTGATCCACTGCCGGATCGCGTCGATGGCTTCCTGCGACAGCGCCGCGCCGCCGAGCGGCATGCGTCCGCCGACCGCGGCCGTGCCCTCGATCTTCTGAACCAGGTAGCTGTCGTCAGGATTGCCTGGCTCGACGCGCAGGAGCGCGGGCACTTGGACGCTCGGCACGTTGACGAGCATCGCTTGCGACATGCCTTCCTCGAGCCGCAAGCCCTGCGGCGCGCCGGCGCCGGCGTGACAGGTCGTGCAGATCGGCGTGAAGACATTGTCCTGGATCGACTCCAGCGTGGCTTCGATCGGTGAATCGTCTCCGCCTCCACCTCCGCCACCCCCGCCGCCACCATCACCACCATAACCGCCGCCGCCGCAGGCGGAGAGCAGGACACCGACGAGTAACGAGAGATAGCGTTCGTTGGGAATCATGACGCACCGAAAGTGATGTGAAGTTTGGCGACCAGTCCGGCGCGGCGACACTGCAGTACGTCAGTTTGCTGCACTGACATTCGTCAGTCCGTGGACCCTGACTTCGGACGGCTGGATCGGAAGCGTGGCAAATTTGCCCAGTACTGCAGGGGCAACTCGACGATTGGCGCGCGCCTCCGGACTGAGACGTGCTGAGACGAGGCGCAGATGACTGATTACGAGATCACGCCGCGGGAGATCAGGCGCGATATGGACCGCGTGGCGAAGCAGAACCGGCTAGCGCATCAGTCCCTCCTTGTGCGCGAGCAGAGCAGCCTGCGTGCGGTCGGCAACGCCGAGCTTATCGAGCACCTGACTGACGTAGCCCTTCACGGTGCCCTCCGTGAGCTTCAGATTGCGCGCTATCTGCTTGTTGCTGCGTCCCTCGGCAAGCTGCGCCAGCACTGACCGCTCACGGACGGTGAGCGCCTCGGCGCGGGAGGGTGGCCGGCGCATACCCTCGACCAACTGTCGCTGCGCCTGCGGGTGTAGCCAGGGCTGACCAGATGCGACCGCGCGTACCGCGCGCACCAGATCCTCCCGCAGCGCATCCTTGAGCAGATAACCGAGTGCGCCGGCTTCGAGCACGTCGCGCACCTGACAGTCCTCGACATAGCTGGTGAATACGAGTACCTGCACGGCAGCAACGCTCTGCTTCAACCGTCGAATCGTCTCGACCGGACCGGGGCCGGGCATCTTGATGTCCATCAGGACGAGCGCCGGGTGAAGCCGGTCCGCCTCTCGCAGCGCGGCATCGCCGTCGCCGACTTCGCCAACCACTTCGAAGTCGTCGTGCTGATCGAGCAGCGCACGCAGGCCCTCCCGGACGACCGCGTGATCGTCGGCGAGCAGGATGCGAATGACTTCCTTCATCCCGCCTTCCTGTCGTCGCGCGGGATCGTGGCCTTGAGCAGCGTGCCTTGCGGCAGGCGCGGTCCGACCTCAAGCGAGCCGCCAAGTTCGACCAGACGCCGTTCCATGCTGGCGAGACCGAAACCGCGTGCCGCATCGTCAGCTACGCCTCGGCCGTTGTCGGCGACCTCAAGATGTACGCGCGTGCTGTCTGCGCGCACGACAATAGCAACGCGTCCCGCCTCGGCGTGCCGGATCACGTTGGACACCGCCTCCTGACAGACGCGCAGCAATGCCCGCTCGTGCCGGACCGCCTGCGGCGCGTAACCTAGGAAATCCAGGTGCAGTCCAAGGTTTCCGGGCACCATGACCGGCAACAGGCGCGTGACGGCCGTCTCGAGACCGTGCTGCTCGAGCAGTGCGCCTGCAAGCACCTGCAACTGTGCGGCACTGCGCGCAACATCCTTCGATCCATCGGCTGACGGCTCCTCATCGGGCAAGCCATCCCCGGGCATCAACTCCCGGAGCAGCGCCCGCATCTCCCCGAAAGCCATCTGTGCCAGCTCACCCAGCCGTTCGGCGCGGCGCTCGCCGTCAAGTGGATCCTTACGCCAGGCCGCGGTCAGCGACTGCGCCATCAGGCTGATCGACGACAGGATCTGCGTGACGTTGTCGTGCAGCTCCCGCGCCAGTCGCTGGCGTTCCTCGAGCACGGCCAGCCGCTGGGACTGCTCATTGAGCCGTGCGTTGTGCAGCGCGACTGCCAGATGCTCGGCGACGATGCCCATGCTCATGCGGTCGAGCTCGTCGAACGGTCCGTCACCTTCGACGTTGATGACACCCAGCAGCTCATCGCCGTAAAGCATCGGCACCGCGAGCTCGGCGCGCGCAGGAGGCATCCCCGGCGGCGTGATGTATCGCAGATCCGCGGCCACGTCATTGACGAGCTGCGCGCGCCGCGTGCGCGCGGCGGCGCCCATGATGCCGCGGCTGACCGGCAGCAGGTCAATCTGCCGGCCGTGCCGCTTGAACTCGCCGCCGCAAATGCGGATCACAAGCGTCTGCGGATCGCTCGGCTCTATCAGCGGTATGTCGACGCGTGCGAAGCCGAGCAGTTCGTGGATGGCGTCGGCCGCGCTCTGCAGGAGCGCATCGAGCTCGGTCTCGCTCGCGATGATGCCGGCGACCCGCGCGATCATCGCGAAACGCGCCGCGCGGCGCTCCTCGTTGCTGTAGCGACGCGCGTTGACGATCGCAATCGCGGCATGGCGCGCGAATTGGGCGAGCAGTTCCTGTTCCGCGTCGCCAAGCTGCTTCGGCGGAAACACGCCGATGCCGAACACGCCGATCAGCTCGCCGCGGCTCTCGATCGGCATGCCGATGACGTGCATGTCCCTGGCGGCGGTACGGATGGGATGCGGCAGATCGCCATACCGGCAGCGCAGCGGCGTGCCGAGCTCCAGAACTCGACCGGTCAAGCCGTGACCGCGCGGCAGCTCGCCATGCAGTTGCTCGTCAGGGATTGCGTGGACCGCTGCGGTGCGGATCATGTCGCGCTCGGATACGTACAGGCCGATTGCGCCGTCGTCCGCACCAATCAGTCTGCACGCGCGCTCGACGAGGCGGGCGAGAAGCGGCTCGAGCGCGAGCTCTCCGGAAATGTCCTCGACCATCTGCGACAGGCATTCCAGTTGCTCGCCGACTTCGGGATGGCCGGGAGCAGGCGAGTCGCTCATGGAAGCGGACATTCGGCGAGCCAGGTTGGGGGCGTTACGGGAAGTGTACGCCGTCTCGCAAATAGTCGTGCAACGCCTCCGGCATAGGAGGCATTGCTCCGTCGTCGTGCCGATGGAAGTCGATCAGCGTGGTCGCATTGCGGTTGCCGCGTGTGCTTCCCGGGCCGCTGTCGTCCGGCAGGCCGAGCTGCACCGGGCCATTCGCAGATGACTCATCGCTTTCTCCTTTGATTACTCGGCGACCAGGACGCCCGATCCACCCATCTCTGTCGGCACGTCTCTCACCTTCGGCAGTCCGTCCTTGATGTGCAGCTTCGTCTCCAGATAGTTGACGTGGACACCGGGTTGGTACGGAAAATCCGGAATGACGGCCGCGTACACGTCGATGAGCCCCATGCCGGGATGCTCCGTGAAGAGATGGCCGCCGCAGGTCTTGCACCACTTGCGATAGCTTTGGGGCGTCTTGTTGAACGTGCCGATCTGCTCCGCACCCTGCGTGACTCGGACCGCCTCGGGTTTCCAAAGCGTGAATGCGTTGACTGGTGCTGCCGACCAGCTCCTGCAGGACTCGCAATGGCAGTAGCCCACGCCAGCCGGCTCGCCGCTGACTGTCAGTTTCACGGCACCGCAGAAGCATCCGCCGTGATACGTCTTTGCTTTAGGTGTCGTTGGAGCGTGACCGTTCGCCGTGTCATTCATGATGCCGTCCCTTCTGAAATTGGCTTGGTTGCGTAAATCGGGCGCTGTTAATATTCCTGGTCTCACACCTTGGTCGATTGATTGGGCGTCCAGCTTTATTGCCCGGGACGCCACGATCGGCCCCCGAGGCGCAAATGGATGCCTTGTCCGATGCCCTTCGCGCCGTGAAACTCAGCGGCGCCGTCTATTTGAGCGCGGAGTTCAGCGCACCGTGGTGCGTAGAAGGCCGTGTGGATGCGGTGTTGTTCGCCGCCTACCTCCCGACTTACAAGCGCTTGATCGCCTATCACCTCGTCGTCGAAGGCTCGCTGCGCGCGCAAATCGCTGCTGACGACGCTTCTACGATTGAGGTATGCGCCGGCGAGATCCTGGTCGTGCCCCAGGGCGAGACTCATCTGCTTGGCAGCGCCAGCGGCTTGCGGCCTGCTTCGTTCGCCCAGGTGGCGACGGATGAAATAGAGACCAACGCCGGCGAAGTCATGAACTTGAAGTACGGCGGTGGCGGGGCGAGGACACGAATCGTCTGCGGATTCCTCGCCTGCGACGAGGTCCTGAGCAATCCGCTGATTGCTTCTCTCCCGCGCATTTTCAAGGTCGACGTGCGCAAAGGCGGCGCCGCCTGGCTCGAATCGTCGCTGCGCTTCGCGGCGGAGGAGGTGGGTGCCTCGAGAACGGGCCGTGCCATCGTGCTGGCCAAACTGTCCGAGCTGTTGTTCGTCGAGGTCGTGCGCCGGTACGTCGATACCATGCCCGAGGGACAAAAGAACTGGCTCGCCGGGTTGCGCGATCGCTTCGTCGGCCGGGCCCTGCAGCTCTTACACGGGAAGCCGGCGCACGCGTGGACGGTTGATGAGCTCGCCCGCGAAGTGGGTCTGTCGCGTTCGGCGCTGGCGCGGCGCTTCACCGATTTCCTGGAACAGCCCCCGATGCAGTACCTGGCCCAGTGGCGCCTGCTGGTGGCGGCTCAGCAGCTGCGGGACGGCGTGGCACCGATCACTGACGTGGCTTCAGACGCGGGTTACGAATCGGAAGCCGCCTTCAATCGCGCATTCAAGCGGGAATTCGGGCTGCCGCCCGCGGGTTGGCGACGCAGGGAAAGACAGACGAGGAACTCACCAAACGGTCCGTAGCTGTCCACTCGTATCGCTAGTAGGGCCTGCCGTTCTTATGCGCAAACTTCCACTTTCCATCAACCAGCAAGGCCTTGAGATCATCATCCGGATAGCTCCCTTCGTCACCAGGCGTCCTGTCGCTGACTTCGAGATAGACAACTTCTTCAATCGTCTCGTTGATCAGGTGATGGCCGTTGCCTGTACCTGCCCTGAAGCCGGCGCACATGCCGGGAGATAGTGGTGTTCGTCCTCCATCGGTTTCTAGAGTCGGGTGACCCTGCAAGATGTAGATGAACTCGTCTTGCTTCGTATGCGCGTGTCGAAGTGCCGAGATTGAATTCGGGGCGAGCCGCGTGAGATTGACGCCAAAATTGGTCAGGCCAAAGAGATCGCCAAGCGGGTGCTTCGTTCTTCCCGACATCCGCGCTGCGAACAGCTCAGGATAACTCGATGGCCTTGGCCGCTCGGCTGCCTCTGAAGCATTGATTGCAATCGGGTAGACGGTCTTTGTCATCTAGGCGTGCGTGTCGGAACGGTGGGGTGATCCCATCATCGCCAACCACGATCCGCCAAGAATCATGAGCAACCCCAGCAGTGACATGACGCCGAGCTGTTCTGACAGCACGACGATGCCGAAGATCACCGCCACCACGGGATTCACGTAAGTGATCACGCTGGCGCGATTGGGGCCGGCTTCGATGATCAACTGAAAGAACACCGACAGGCCGACCGCAGTGCAAATCACACCGAGCACGACGATGGACGCAAGGGCCGCTGTGCCGGGCAGTTGCGGGGGCCAGTCGGCGAGCGCGGCGGGCAGCAGGACGATCGCGGCCAGCGTCAGGCTCGAAGCAATGGGGCCCAACGGATCGAGATCCGCCAGCCAGCGGCTGATGATGAGCGGCGCGATGGCATAGCCGAGCGTCGCCACCAGCACCAGCATCGCGCCGAACATCTCGCCAGGCCGCCCGGCGACGTCAAACCCGAGCAACGCGACCACACCGACGAACCCGATGAAGAGCCCAACTAGCCGCACGCCAGTAGGCCGATCCCCTGGCGAGAGGCGGAGCGACAGCAGCGCGATCATCAGCGGCATGGACGCTACCAGGATCGCGGTGAGCGACGAGGTAATGTACTGCTCACCCGCGGCGATCAACACGAAAGGCACGGTCACCTCACAGGTGGCATAGCCCACGATGGCGAGTTTGCGGTCGCGCAGCCCGCGCAGGGCGCCGCGCGACCAGGCGAGCGGCAACAGCAGCACCGCCGCCAGGGCGACACGGGACCAGGCCACGAACGCGGGTGGCACGCCTCCGTCCACCGCGACCTTGATGAACAGGTACGGCACGCCCCAGATCACCGAGCTGAGAATGAATAGCAACCAGGCCCGTGGGCTCATCGAGCGGTTCATCCTTCTTCAGAATCGATAGCGCACCTTGACAATGAGCTGATCGCTGTCGCGTAAATCGAATGCGGACGAGAACAAGTGACTCATGCCGCGCTCGGCCGGATCGTCCTCGAACTCGAGTCCGCCCCGCCCGTAGACGACGTAGAAATCAGACTGCGGCGCGAACGTCCAGCGATAGCGGATCTGCAATCCGAAGTTGTTCACCTGGAAATTCGGCACCACGTCGGCACTCACGAGCAGATCTCCGGACGGCGCAATGCGAAAAGGAGTCGCATCGTCGGCATCGATGCCGAGCCACTGAAGCTTGACGCGTAGCTCCTGCTTCCTTGCCGGGAACCAGTTCAGATCGCCGGCGAGCGTCGCCCGCTTCCGATGGAAGCTCGCAAGCTGGTCGTCCTCCAGCCAGATAAGCCAGTCGCGGCTCCACAGCATCGCGACACGCAGCGCCACGTTCAGGTCCTGGCGCACGAAGTACTCGACCTTGCTCTCCGCCTCGAACGCATAGTCATCGTCGCCTTCCTGCAGGAGCGACGCGCGGCCGTAGCCGCGCCACTTGCCGATGCGCGCGCTCTGGTATGTCTGCTCGAGAACGACGAGGCGGGCATCGACGTTGACGTTGCCGTTGCCTCGCGAAATCAGGTCGTCCACGCCGTCGCCTGCGAGCTCGAGCGAGCTGGTCAGCAGGGCGCCCGAGTGCTGCTGGGCTTCACGAAAGAAGACCAGGAAGAGTGGGAGGCGGTCCCCCGAATCGTTGCTATTGAGCTCGAGCTCGGTGCGCCACAGCACGCCAGCCCGACGGTCGCTGGCAGCGAACTCGCGATAGCGGCGCGAGACGGAATAGAACGCACGGTTCAGGCTGGAACGCTCCTGGAAGCCGAGATCATTGAAGTCAAGCTCGCCACTCAGGTGCATAAGCAATGCCTGGTGCTGCCAATCGGGCGATGGAGCGAAGCTCGCCTGCAGCAGCGCGCCGTCGCCACTGGTGTCGAGGTTTGCCTCGTCGATGTCACTCGCGAGCAATTGCGCCTGCACAGAGACCCGCGCGTCCGGGCGCCAGATGAGGTCGGTTGCATGCACCTGCGCGGTTCGGTCGAAGAACGGCCTGTCGGTCAACGCGCCGAGATAACCGACGGTCCAGGCTCCCGCGCTCCAACGCAGGCGCGGCGCTGCAAAGGCGCGGCCGATGTCGTCGCCGTAATCGCGCTCGACCGCGGACAGCAGGCCGAAGTCGAGGTCGCCGACCGTGCCGTTGAGCTTCACCGCGCCATCGATTTCCGCGGCGCGGGCCGGGTCGTCATCGCGCGGTCCCCCGACACGCCGCGTATAGATCAGCCGGTCGTTGCCGGCGAGGCGCACGTCGAACAACGCCTGGTTTTCCGCGAAGAACGGCCGCTTGTCGCTAAACAGCACTTCGATTGCGTCGAAGTTGACGACCAGCTCATCGGCCTCGACCTGGCCGAAATCCGGGTTGAGAGCGGCGGTGAGCTGAAAGCTACCCGATGGCTTCCACAGGATGTCGGCGCCGAATTTCAAGTCGGTCTCGCCCGCCACCCAGTTGCTCGCGCTGGTGGCGTAAGGGAACACATGGAACAGCGAGCTCTGGTACTGGTCGATTTCGACCTTCGGGAATTCGGAGAGGTAGCGGGGCTGCGAGAAGCTCTTGCCTTCCAGCGCGCTGCGCTCCTGCGTCTCGCCGATCACCCGGTCGAAGACGACACCCACGGTGCGTTTCTGGGCGGCCGGATTCTTCATGCTGGCGAGCGTCCAGGGGAAAAGCACCTCTACGAACCACTCGTCTTCGAGGTCGAGCACCGCGTAGTCGATGTCGCCGTCCCAGTCAGTGCTGTAGAGGTTCTCGTTGGTGATGGTCGCGTCCTGCAAGGAGCCGGCGAGCGCGATGGTCACGTTGTAGGCGACCTTCGCGTCCGCATCGAGGTCGATGTAAACGTTCACGCGATCGCCGTTGTTATCCGTGTCGCGCGGCGTCTGCTCCTTCTGGCGCGGCGTGCCGGCGGGATGCACGCAGCGAAAACCAACGACGATGCCCTCCGGTGTGCCGAGCAGGCGAACCTCGGTCGGGTGGCGCGGGCTGCCCAGCGTGTACGGCTGGGTGACGCGAAAATCGGTGAATACCTGGGCACGATCCCATTCCGGCTCGTCGAGCCGCCCGTCGATCTTGATCGCGGCCGAGGCGCGCCCGGCCACAAGCCCGACCGCCATCGCGGCCGCCCACGCGGCGACGTGCCCGCTCATGGCGCGAAGAATGCGAATGCGCGCGCTTCGATGCTCTCGCGTGGAAGCGCGTCGGCCGGCGTATGCGGATGCTCGAAGGCGGCATGCGCCCCGACACCGCCGTGCGCCCGATCCGAATCGAAGCATTTGAGCAGCAGGACTTCGTCGCGGTGCATGTCCGGATAGAAGTACCAGCGGTGGCGCTCGCTATACGCCACGTAGGAGATCTCGCCCACGCGATCGCGAAAGTAGAGGTCGCAGGCGACGAAATCGTCCGGCCGCATGCTGGTTGCGTCGCACACAGCGAGCGGCATGGTCCTGAGCGGCCCGCGAATCGGGCGCCAGACGTTGACCTCCAGGACGCGATGCCGCAGCAGCCGGGTGGCGGTGCTTCGCGGCAGCAGATCCTGCACGCGGCGCGGTCCAGACTGCGCCGTGTAGTCGTTGTGCACGCGATGCACGGGCTCGTGGATCGTCGTGCCGTCGCGATTCGAGGCGGCGTCGCCGCGTACCGTATGGTCGAAGATCAGGATCGAGCGTGCGCGCGTGGCATCGATGAGCAGGCGCTCGAGCTCGGGGTAGTAGATCGCTTCGACTTCGGCAGCGTCGTAGAAGTCATTCACCCGCGTGGGCTGCCGGCGGAGTGCGAACGCCTCGGCGTCGAGAGACGGTTGCACCACGCGCTGGCGAGCGTCATGGATCAGAATTCGGCGCTCATCAAATGTCGCCGACCGGCGCGGCACCCCGGGCGGAGGCTCGTATTCGTAGGAAAACGGCTTGGCCGAGGTCGGAATAACGTATTGGACGCGCGCTTCTACGGTTGCGGGATCGCGCGCCGGTTCCACTTCGACGCGCCGAATTGATTGCTGCACTGTCATTCTCCTATCGGGCCTGGGCAGCCGGCGCTGGCGCCGCGGGCCGGAGCGGGTTGGGGGTTCCGGTGCTCCCACCGGCCACGAATGGCGCGTCGGGCTGGGCCCAGATTTCGATATCCTCGACCTGCAGCGCGGCGCGGACGGCCGGGCGCTCGAGCAGGCGTTCCGCATGCCTGGTCCATGCCGGAAATGCGCTGCGCACATCGAAACCCACGCGCGATGCCCAGCGATAGAAAACCAGGGCGTTGCAGTCGGCGACGGAGTAGCGATCGGCGACGAGGTAGTCGTGTGCGGCGAGCCGCGCCTCGATCTCGCCGAGCTGCTGCCGGAGTGTTGCCAGCCCCTTGTTACGCAGCAGAGGGTGCAGATCCGCGTCGTCGAGGAAGCGTGCACCGCGCCAGATAAGAGCAAAGGAGATGTGCACGGCGCTCGTGAACCACGCGAGCCATTCGGCGCACTGCAGCGCCTCCAGCGTACCGCGCGGCGGCATGAGACCGCGGGAGCGGCTGGCGATCCAGCCGAGAATAGCGGACAGCTCGGTGACCGGCGTTCCACGGATGACGAGAGTCGGAATCCTGCCACGCGGATTGACTGCCAGATACTCCGGGCGCAGGTGCTCGCCCTGCGCGATCGCGGTGCGTCGCAACTCGAAGCGAAGCCCGGCCTCGCGCAGGGCAATGTGTGCCGCCAGCGAACAAGCGCCGGGTGAGTAGTACAGCGCAAGCGCGGACTGGCGCCGACCTGGGAACAACTGTGACTCGAAGGACAGGTCATCCGGATGGGACATCGAAATGACAGTGGCACGGCCGGCGGACGACCGCAGCTAGATTGCCTAACGATTCGTTAAGTTAGCCTGATCGTTCGGGTGGGCGGCCGGGCGTAAGGTCGCAACTGGAGGGCACGCTCACGGGCACACTCTGACTCGTAACGCGTTACGCTTTTCCCCCTGGAGGCGTGAAATGAAAGTGCGAGCAAGCGCAACTGCGGTCGCGGAGAAACTGGCCCGGGACTTCCTTACCCGTGTCTGGGGGCCGCAGCACGACGTCGACGCAATCGACGAGTTGATGACCGCTGACTACGTGCTCCATTCTGGAGGCAAAACAAGCCGCGGCCGTGATGCCTTCAAGGCTTGGATCGTGGAATTCCAGCGGGTCATGCCGGAGGCGGTAGACGAAGTCCTCGACGTGTTCGCAAGCCCCTCGGGCGATCGCGTATGCGCACGCTGGATCAACCGAGGGAAGAACAACGGCGTGTTCGGGCTGCCGCCTGACGGCCGGCCGGTTGAGTTTCACGGCATCAGCGTGTACCGCGTGCGCGATGGGCGATTGTCGGAGTGCTGGGTGGAGCGCGAGGCGCCGAAGTACCAGGCCAGGTTAACCCACGCCAAACGACGAACTGGACAGCCTGCCCGGCAAACCGACATCGCGTGAAGATCGCACTCATTCAGCAGCGCGCGACAAGGGACAAGCAGCAGAACATCGCGCGTGGGCTCGCGAACCTCGAGGCGGCGGCTCGAAACGGCGCAACACTCGCCTGCTATGCGGAACTCGCCCTGGAGTGGTTTCATCCGCAGCATCCCGCGGCCGGTGATGTTCGGAGCCTCGCCGAGCCGCTGGATGGCCCGCTGGTCCGGGCGTTCCGCGAGAAAGCGCGGGAGCACGGGATCGTCGTGGTGCTGAACCTGTTCGAGCGCGAGGGCGCCGCAACCTTCGATTCATCGCCGGTGATCGACGCTGACGGATCGTTGTTGGGTGTCACGCGCATGGTGCACATCACCGAATACGCCTGCTTCCACGAACAGGGCTACTACACGCCGGGTGACAAAGGCGCGCCCGTATTTCGCACGCGTGCCGGCAACATCGGAGTGGCCATCTGCTATGACCGTCATTTCCCCGAGTACATGCGCGCCCTGGCGCTCGCCGGCGCGGACCTTGTGCTCGTTCCGCAGGCGGGCGCCGTCGGCGAGTGGCCCGAGGGCTTGTATGAAGGCGAAATGCGTGTGACGGCGTTCCAGAACGGCTATTACGTCGCTCTCTGCAATCGTGTCGGTCGGGAGGACAGCCTCGACTTCGCGGGCGAGTCATTCGTGTGCGCGCCCGACGGCACCGTCATCGCCCGGGCGGGCCGGGGAACCGACGAAATCCTGTATGCCGAGGTCGATCTCGCCTCGACCGCGACTTCACATGCCCGCCAATTGTTCCTGCGGCATCGTCGGCCTGAGCTCTACGCGCAGTGGTTGGCGAAGTGATAGAGGCACGATATCGAAGTCATTCGACCACCTCGACCAAGGGCTTTCCTTTCTCGACGATGTAGGTCGCGAGCTCGGACCCTTTCTCGCGGCCGACGTTTCTCGCGCCGTGGACAACTCCCGCCGCGATGAAGAGGACATCCCCGGCCTTCAGCGTCACTGAAGGCTTTCCCTCGATTTGATATTCCCAGGTTCCTTCGAGGACATAGATGATCTCCTCGCCGGGATGCCGGTGACTCGGGGCGACCGTTCCCGGATCCAGTTCAACGCGTACCTGGATCACCTCGCGTCCCGCCGCGCTGAGGTCGTGCCGCTGTAGTTCTGTGCGATGGGTTCCTACCTGCTGAGCACTCGCCATCTGCAGCGCCGCAGGACTGGCGGCGAACAACACCGCCGCGGTCAGAGCTAGTCTCAATCCCATCGGACTCTCCTTTGGCGTAGGGAAGGACCACGCGTTACCGCAGCGACTTGAACGCCGCCCGCACTTCCTCGGAGAAGAGCTTCGGCTCTTCCCAGGCGGCGAAGTGGCCACCCCTGTCGACCTGATTGAAGTAGGCGAGGCCGGGGTAGACCGTCTCAACCCAGCTGCGCGGGGCAGCCCAGATCTCGCCGGGGAACGTCGTGAAGCCGACGGGAACCTTGACCGGCGGAGGAGCCCCGCCGGCCGCAGCGGCTGCGACCAGAAACTGTCCGAACTCCCAGTACCACCGCGCGGCTGAGGCGCCGGTGCCCGTCAGCCAGTACAGCGTGATGTTGTCGACGATGCTCTCCCGGGTGAGATTGCCCACGGGCTTGCCTTCGACGAATGCGCGGGAGATCTTGTAGTAGCTGTCCGTGTCATGGTCGAGCAACCAGGCCGCGAGCCCGACGGGTGAATCCAGCAGGGAGTAGCCGATCGTCTGCGGCCGGGTGGATTGTTCCAGGAAGTAGCCGAAGCCACTCGTCTTAAACGTTGCGAGCGCAGCATGAGCCGCGCGTTCCTGCTCGGATTTCGCCGGCAGTTGATCGGCGATGCCCAACGCCCCCGCGAGCAAGCTGAGGTGGATGCCGACCAGCCCCTCGGGCGCTTGGCGCCCCATGAAGTCCGTGACGGAGGCGCCCACGTCGCCCCCCTGGGCGACGTAGCGCGTGTAACCGAGGCGCTTCATCAGCTCCGCCCACGCGCGGGCGATGCGGCCGGAGTCCCAACCGAGCTCGGTCGGCTCGCCCGAGAAACCGTAGCCAGGCAAGGACGGCAGTACCAGGTGGAACGCATCGCCGGCGGTGCCACCGTGCTTGGTCGGGTCGGTCAGGGGACCGATGGTCTCGAGCAGCTCGATGACCGAGCCGGGCCAGCCATGCGTCATGATCAGCGGCAGCGCATTCTCGTGCTTTGAGCGCACGTGGATGAAGTGGATGTCCACGCCGTCGATCTTCGTCACGAACTGCGGGTAGGCATTCAGCTTGGCCTCGGCCTTCCGCCAGTCGTGCTCAGTCGACCAGTAGCGCGCGAGCTCCCGCATCGTCGCCAGTTGCACGCCCTGCGACCGGTCCTCGACGAGCTCCTTGGTGGGCCACCGGGTCGCAAGCAGGCGCTTGCGAAGGTCATCGAGCGCTGCCTGCGGGATGGCGACGCGAAACGGGCGCACTGCGGCCTCGTCCGAGCGAGCAGGCTGCTGTTCAGTTGCTGAGGTGGTCGATGCCAGCGTGTTGGCTGCAGAGGAGGAGGCTTCCACCGCGTAGCAGGGAGTTGCGATCAGCATGAAGCCGAACGCGCCTGCTGCAGCCGTCAAGGTGGACTGGAAGGCTCTCCTGATTGAGTCGAATTGTGAACTCATCTCTTTGAACTCCTTGAGCGTTTCCAGAGGGGGGTGGCTCGAGATCAAGGCAACAGGCTACACCCGTGGATTCCCCTGAATATTGGACGATAGTGTCGATACCTTCGTCTACTGGATACCATGCATTGCGTCTGCTCTGATCGGGCGCGCATGAGCGAGATAAAAGCGGCAATCTTTCGCGACGGCAAGGTGCTCGAGCACGTGGCGCTCGACGTCAGGACTCCACGGCTGGGCGAAGCGGATTTCATCTGGATCGAAGTGCTCGATCCGGTCGAAGGCGACTTTTCGGCCCTGCAGGAGCGGTTCGGGCTGCACAGCCTGGCCGTCGAGGACTCGATGAGTGCGGCGCAGATATCGAAAGTCGATCTCTACGACGATCAGATCTTTGTCGTGCTGAAAGCGGCCCACCTGGAAGGCGACGCAATCCGTTACGGCGAGATCGACGCGTTCGTAGGCAGGCGCCACATCATCACGGTGAGGCGTGACGCCGACTGCCGACATGCCCATGCCCTCGAGCGATTTCAGGGCGGGCCCAGGACCTCCGAAATGAAGCCGGACTTGATACTGCACGGCATCCTCAACTACGTCGTCAACGGCTACTTCCCGATAGTGCAGATGGTCGAGGATGAGGTGCTTTCAATGGAACCGCATTTGCAGGATGCGCTTCTCGATCGCGGCGCGATTACGCGCCTATTTCAGCAGAGACGCGAAGCGATACACTTTCAGCACGTGCTCGTGAGCATGTCCGACGTATGCGGCAAGTTGAGCAATTTGGAGGTTCCGTGCATCAGCGCGGAGGCCAAACCCTATTTCCGGGACGTACGCGACCGTCTGATGCGTCTCGATGGCATGGTGAGCGGCCTGGTCGACGTCATTCGGACGGTATTTGAGACAAGCAGCCTGCTCGAACAGCAACGCCAGGGTGTCAATACGCGCCAGCTCGCTGCCTGGGCGGCGATCCTGGGCGTGCCCGCCACCATAGCCGGGATCTACGGCATGACTTTTCCGGACGTGCCGGTGCTGAGTTCGCCCTATGGGTATGCGATCGTGCTCGGCGCGATGATGGCGATCTGTCTTGGCTTGTATATCCGATTCAAGAGACTGCGCTGGCTGTGATGAGGTTGAAACAGCCCGAACCGACACCATGATGCAATGGCCGCGCCCCGTCCGGGGTGCGATCATTCAACCGCCCTCGCGGCACGAGGCAGAACGCATGAACAAGTTTGCCAAGGATCCCACAACGATCGCGAAGCTCACCCCGGAGCAGTACCGCGTGACGCAGCAGTGCGGAACCGAGATGCCCGGAACAGGCGCCTTGTTGCACAACAAGGAGCCGGGCATCTACGTCGACGTCGTTTCGGGCGAGCCGCTGTTCGCCTCCACCGACAAGTACGACTCCGGGTCCGGCTGGCCGAGCTTCACCAAGCCGATCGAGCCTGCAAACGTCAAGGAGCTGTCCGACGAGTCCTACGGCACGGTCCGGACGGAGGTGCGTTCGGCGCACGGCGATAGCCACCTGGGTCACGTCTTCACCGACGGACCTCGCAATCGCGGGGGCCTGCGCTATTGCATCAATTCGGCCTCGCTCAGATTCATTAATCGGGACGACATGGAGAAAGAGGGCTACGGAGCCTACTTGAATCAGGTAGGAGAAAAGTCATGACGCAAGAACGCGCAGTGCTCGCCGGCGGATGCTTTTGGGGCGTGCAGGATCTCTTTCGCAAGTACCCGGGCGTGATTTCGACCCGCGTCGGGTACTCGGGCGGCAACACGCCCAACGCGACGTACCGGAACCACGGGTATCACGCCGAGGCCGTCGAGATCCTCTTCGATCCGGCGAAGATCAGCTTCCGGCAGATCCTCGAGTTCTTCTTCCAGATCCACGATCCCACGACGCGCAACCGCCAGGGCAACGACGTCGGCACCAGCTATCGGTCGGCGATCTACTACACGACCGACGAGCAGCGCCGCGTCGCCGAGGACACGATCGCGGATGTCGATGCATCCGGGCTGTGGCCCGGCAAGGCCGTGACCGAGGTGGCGCCGGCGGGCGACTTCTGGGAGGCCGAGCCGGAGCACCAGGACTATCTGTTGCGGAATCCGGGCGGCTACACCTGCCACTTCGTCCGCCCTGACTGGACGCTGCCGAGGCGCAAGAGCCGGCAGGCAGGTTGAGGCGCGAGGAGAGTCGCATGCAGGAGATTCGACGCGCGGCGGACCGGGGCTACGCAGACCATGGATGGCTGAAGTCCTTCCATAGCTTCTCGTTTGCCGACTACCACGACCCTGAGCACGTGGAGTTCGGCGCGCTCCGCGTAATCAACGAGGACCGCGTGACTCCGGGCCAGGGCTTCGGGACGCACAGCCATCGCGACATGGAGATCATCAGCTACGTGCTGGAGGGCGAGCTGGCGCACAAGGACTCGACTGGCACCTCTTCCACGATCCGGCCGGGCGACGTACAGCGCATGAGCGCCGGTCGCGGGGTGCAGCACAGCGAGTACAATCCCTCCGCCAGCGAAGGCGTGCACTTCCTGCAGATCTGGATCCAGCCGAATGTGCGCGGCATCGCGCCAAGCTACGAGGAGAAGCGCTTCTCCGCGGACGAGAAGCGCGGGCGGCTGCGACTCATCGCCTCGCCGCACCGCGCCGAGGGCTCGGTGCTGATCCAGCAGGACGCGCGCGTTTACGCCGGCCTGTTCGACGGCGACGAGAGCGCGGACCTCGTCATCGGGCCTGGACGGCGCGCGTACGTGCATGTGGCGCGCGGCGCCATCACGGCGAGCGGCGTCGCGCTGCAGGCGGGCGATGCCCTCAAGCTCACGGATACAGATAAGTTGACGTTACGGCAGGGACGCGACGCGGAAGTGCTGGTCTTCGACCTGCCCTAAGTCGGGCCGTAAGCCCGGCGCAATTTCAGGTGACTCTCTCGACGGTAGGCCGCTGGCGATTGGCCGATCATTGCGGTCATCAGTCGCGTGAGGTGACTCTGGTCCGCGAAGCCGGATGCTGCCGCGATTTCGGCGATGGACGCCGAGGTGTGGCGCAGTTGCTCGAGCGCACGTGCGAGCCGTATCCGCCGCACAAATTCGCCAAACGTGCATCCCATGCGCGATCGAAACTGGCGTGCAAGATGTATCGGGTGAACGCCGGCGGCGGCGGCCACCGCCTTCAGGCTGATGCGGCTTGCGTACAGGTCGTTCGCGATCTCGACAGCCGTGCCTAGCCAGCGCGGCGTTCCCTTCCGGCCCGTGCCATGACAACAATTGCTTACGATTTCCGCTGCCAGGGACTCGACCACTAGGTTCGAAACGGGACATTGCCGATTCAGCTCACGGGCGAGCTGGCCTGCGATAAAGGTCTCCGGTCCGGTCATGACATGACGTGAGCTGAACAGCTTTTGATCTGAATCCGTCGGGTCATCGAGCTCGATGCCCAGGAGCACGGCTTCCTGCGACTCGAAGCTGTCGGAGTGCTCCTCGCCACTGGGGTGAAAAATGAGCGTTCCGGGTGCGCAGCGGATCGGACGACGATCGCAGTACTCGATATAGCTGCCCCGGACGACAAACGAGATGAAAGCCCGCTCGTGCGCATGACTCTGCAATCGGACATTAGGCGAGTAACGATTCTGCGTCACCAGGAATGCGCCGAACTGGCGCACGTGCTCGGCATCGCCAAAGAAGGCGGGTGCGCGCGACGAGCTGGAATCGGCCGAGCAATGCGCCATGACCTCGGATGCTAATCGAGTTCAAGACGCGGCGGAACGTGCGTTGTGTGATCTGTCCTCGGAGGATGAGCCCTATGAGGACCTGGCCTGGACTGCTCATTGCCGTGCTGTTCGCCGCGACCTGCCACGGGCAGGAGGCGTCGAGCACACCGGCCGAGCTGGCTTCTGCGGCGCAGCTCGCCGGCCTGTGGCAGGCGAAGCGCGTTTTCGAGCCGCCGATCGAAGGGCCCCTGCGCATCGTCAGAAGCGACGCCGGTTGGACGGGGGAAATTGCCGGCAGGACGGCTCCGGTGCAAGTCAGCCATGACAGCATCCGCTTCGAGCTGCCGGAAGGCGCAGGCACTTTCCTCGGCGTCCTGGCGGACAGCGAGTCCAGGATCATCGGCCACTGGATCCAGCCAGGCACCGACGCGGGAGGGCCCTACGCTTCTCCGGTGGTCCTGCTGAAGAAGGCGCCCGGCGACTGGCGGGGCACAGTCTCACCGCTCGAAATCGATATGACGTTCTATCTCGTCGTGAAACTTCGCGACGACGGTTCCGCGGGCATTTACCTGCGGAATCCCGAACGCAACGTGGGCTATTTCCAGTTTCCTGTGGATCGACTTGAACGCGATGGAAACGCGGTGAAACTGGTCGCCAGCGGCCAGGATGGGAAGCCAGAACGCGTGCTGCTGGAAGGCCGCTATGATCCCGAGAACGACCGGATATCGATCTACTTCCCGAGCCGCGGTGGTACATACGACTTCCGACGCATCGGAGAACAGGAGCCGTCGGACTTCTACCCGCGCGGCCGGCCCCCCACGAAATACGCCTACTCACCGCCTCCACGCCACGATGACGGTTGGCGCACTGCTTCGCTGGAGGAGGTCGGGATCGACCGCGCCGTGATTACGAAGTTCATCCAGAAATTGATCGACACGCCGATGGACTCGGCCGAGGCACCCGAGGTTCATGGTGTGCTCATTGCCCGCCACGGCAAGCTCGTCCTGGAAGAATACTTTCACGGCGAGCACCGCGAGAGGCCGCACGACACTCGCTCCGCTGGAAAAAGCCTGGCCGCGGACATCGCCGGAGCTGCCATGCAGGCAGGCTACGACCTGAATGTCTCGACCCCCGTCTACACGGCGATGAACGGAGGCGTCATCCCGCCGGATCTCGATCAGCGCAAGCGCGCGCTGACGCTTGAGCACCTGCTGACCATGTCATCGGGATTCGATTGCGACGAGGACAACGAGTCTTCGCCGGGGTACGAGGACAACATGAACGTGCCCGACGTCTATCGTGCGACGTTGGAATTGCCCATGGTGCGCCCGCCCGGGGAAAAGGCGGTGTACTGCTCGGTCGGCGCGAATCTCGCCGGCGGCGTGGTGGCGCGCGCCGCTCGCCAGCCCTCCCTGCCTCTGTTCCACCGGCTCATTGCCGATCCGCTCGGCATCGGGCGGTATTACATGGGAGTCACGCCCACGCACGACTACTACCTGGGGGGCGGGGCGCGGCTGCTGCCGCGTGACTTCCTCAAGCTCGCGCAGGTACATCTCGACGGCGGCGTGTGGAACGGCAAGCAAATCTATTCGCCAGACTGGTCCCGCAAGGCCACGTCGCCGCTGGTTCGCTTCTTTGAAACCTCGAAGTCGCGATACGGCTATCTCTGGTGGGTCTACGACTTTCCCTATGGCGAACGCACCGTACGCGCCTACTTCGCGAGCGGCAACGGGGGACAGCTTTCCATCGGCATCGACGAGCTGGACCTCGCGATCGTCTTCTACGCGGGGAACTACAACGATTGGGAGACTGGCCTTGTCGCCCTGAAGGAATACATTCCGCAGGACATCCTTCCGGCGGTGCAGGGGGGACGCTAGCAGCGTGATTCACCGGCGCGCCTTCACCACGTCTCCGATGCTTCCTAAGGTTGAGGCGGGCGAGCCTGCTCCGCGTACTCCGGAAGGCCGTCGACGATGGTGTCCCACGGTGCCTTGAAGTCCACGTAGAGATGGTGTGCCGGGCGGATGCCGGGATCGCCGTCCAGCAGTCCGCAGCGGATGGAAAGGATCCCGCGACGGTGCTCTGCCTCGCTGAACACGGGGGAGCCACACACTGAGCAGAAGTGCCGGAACTCGTCAGGGCTCGAGCGGTAGGCCTTCAGGACATCGCGGCCGGACAGGATCGAGAAATCCTCTTCGCGCACCTGCATGTTGGTCGCAAAGCTCGTGCCGGTCGCCTTGCGGCACATGATGCAGTGGCAGTAGTACATGAGAAGCGGCCGGCCGCGCACCTCGTAGCGAACCTTGCCGCAGAGGCAGGAGCCCTGCAGCAGGTTGGTAGCGGATGCCGGCGCGCTCACAGTATCGGCACGCCAATCCACCTGGCGTGCAACCAGAGCAGGAATGTCACATAGAGCGCGATTCCACCGATCACGGCCATCGCGTCGTTCGCTGCCGACCGTGGCAGGGCGATCGCCGGGCGCGCCGGACGATGAACGAGCGATGTGCGCACGGCCACGGACCACACGAGAAAAGTGCCGAACAGAAGCAGGTCGGCAACGCTGCCGTTCGTCAGGAGATGCGCAGCGGCCCAAAGCATGGTCGCCAGAAGCAGCGGATGTTGCGTGCGGGCCTTGATGCGCCCCGGCAGCACCGAGGCGAGCGCTAGTGTAAATGCGGGCAGCATCAGGAGCGCTGCAACGTAGCGGCACCATGCCGGCGATACGTACAACACCGCGGCGGATGCCCGGACGGCTCCATAGCCGGTGACGAGCAGGTAAAACCCCAGCAGTGCGGCGATCGAGTAAATGCCCTGCCAGGCTCGTTTGCCCAGGCGTTCGGCCACGCGATTGCGCCAGCCCGGCGCCAGCAATGAAATCGAGTGGACGCCGAAAAAAACCACGAGTCCGAGGATGAGCCTGTTCATTGGCGTTTCAGGACGATCTTACACGCGACTGTTGCCAGCATGGGATGAGCCCGCGGAGCAAGGTAGTATCGCCACCTGTCGTTGACCTTTCCCCAGGAGATCGCGCCATGTCGATGAACCGCCGGGACTTCGTTGCAACTGTCGGCCTGTCGCTCGTTGCCAGCGCCGCATCCCGCACCGCCGCGGCGAACGAGCCCGTCGCCGTCCCTGCGATCGACAACAACTCTGACTGGGCCGCCGTGCGCGCCCAGTTCGATCTTGCGCCGGACTGGATGCATTTTTCGCAGTTCTACATCGTCTCGCACCCAAAGCCGGTGCGAGACGCGATCGAGCGCTTTCGCGGCATGCTCGACGCGCAACCCTTTTTGACGGTCGAGCACGGCATGGGTTTCGACGCGTTCCTTGGGCAGGAGCGGCAACAAGATCCGTTCCCGGTCCGCGTGCAGCGCGCGGCCGCGGCCTACATCGGCGGCAAGCCCGAGGAAGTTGCGCTCACGGACAGCACGACGCAGGGGCTCGCCCTCGTCTATCAGGGGCTGACCCTCAAGCCGGGTGACGAAGTGCTCTGCACGACGCACGACCACTACGTGCATCACGAGGCGATTCGCCTCGCGGTCGAGAAGTCCGGCGCCAGTTGGCGGCGCGTTCCGCTCTACGAGGATTCGGCCAACGCATCGGCCGACGAAATGGTCGACCGCCTGAAGCGCGCGATCGGTCCGTACACGCGGGTCGTCGGCATCACCTGGGTGCACTCGAGCAGCGGCGTCAAGATTCCGGTGCGCGCGCTGGCGAAGGCCGTGACCGAGGTCAATGCCGGTCGCGGGAAGAACGAGCGGATTCTCGTCGTCCTGGATGCCGTGCACGGCTTCGGCAACCAGGAAGAGCAGCTCGCGCACCTCGGCGTCGACTTCGCTGCGGCCGGCACGCACAAGTGGATCTTCGCGCCGCGGGGCACGGGCATTCTCTGGGTGCCGGAGAAGAACTGGGGACGGATCCGCCCGACGATCCCGACGATGTACGACATCGAGCCGTACGCCGCGTGGGAAAACGAGCGGCAGCCGAATGCGCCGAAGAGCATCTCATGGGTTTCGCCCGGCGGGTTCAAGGCATTCGAGCATCAATGGGCAATGGCTGAGGCGTTCGAATTCCACCAGCGCATCGGTCGCAAGCGCGTCGCGGACCGCATTGCCGCGCTCAACACGCAGTGCAAGGAAGGCTTGGAGAAGATTCCAAAGGTGAAGCTGCTGACACCGAAGGATCCGGCCTTGTCCGCCGGCCTCATCGCTTTCGAGGTGGAAGGGCAGCGCGCCAGCGAGACGGTGCACAAGCTTCACGCGCGCAAAGTCGTGGCATCGACCTCGCCGTACAAGATCTCGAAAGCGCGGATCGCGCCGAGCCTCGTCAACGACGAACGCGAGGTCGAAGCCGCGTTGCGTGCCGTACGAGAGATTGCCTAGATGGCGCCATGATTTGCCACATCACGACGCGTGCCGCCTGGGAGGCGGCGCAGGGGAGCGGCCAGTTCCTCTCGCCGGAGTTCGATGACCACGGGTTCATTCACTGCTCGACGCCCGAGCAGGTCCTGCTGGTCGCGAACGCCTTCTTTCGAGGGCGGTCCGACCTCGTGCTGCTCGTCATCGACCCCTCCCAGCTCGAATCTTCCGTACGCTGGGAACCGCCGCATTCGACCGGCAGATTGCCGGATTTCACGCGGAACGCCGTGTTTCCGCACGTTTACGGCCCCATCAACATCGACGCCGTCGCGCGGACAGTCGACATGGTGCCAAACGCAACCGGTACTTTTGTCCTGCCACGACCGTCGTAACTACGAGGCAAAGGGCTAGTCGAGAAACCGCACCATCAGAGTTTCAGGACGATCTTGCCGACGAAGTTGCCGGACTCCATGAGCTTCAGTGCTTCGTCGAACTGCTCGAGCGGGAACACGCGATGAATCACTGGGCGTAACTCATGCTTGTTGATGAAACCGCTCATGCGCATGTAATCGGCCCGCGATCCGACATAAATGCCCTGGGCTCGCGCGCTCTTCATCAGCAGGTTCACGGCCGGAATCTCGCCGTCGTATCCGGAAAGTCCGCCGACAATTGAAAGGGTGCCGTTGTACGCGAGGCTCTGTGCCGACAATGGCAGCGTGTTCTTTCCGCCGACGTCCACGATGACGTCCGCGCCGCGGCCATGCGTCAGCTCGAGAACACGCTTCGGCCACTCCGGCGTCGTCCGGTAATTGATGCCGGCGTGCGCGCCTAGCACCCTGGCGCGCTCGAGCTTTTCATCCGAACTGCTGGTGACGATGACTTTTGCGCCGGCCGCAGCGGCAAATTGAAGCGCGAAGGTTGAGACGCCGCCGGTGCCCTGTACGAGCACGAAATCGTCGGGCCCGGGCGCGCCGTTCGCCGTGACGGCGCTCCACGCAGTGAGCCCGGCCGTTGGAAGCGCCGCTGCCTCCTCGTAACTGAGGCCCATTGGGGCCGGAACCACCGCCGTATCGTCGATCACGAGGTACTCGGCCAGCACACCGTCGACCGACGCGCCGTGCGCATCGCGCATCGCCTCATCGTTCGGCGGCCCGGCCGTCCAGTTCCTGAAGTAGAGGCTGGTGACGCGCATCCCTGGCTTGAATCCCACCACCCGGCCACCGACCGCGATAACGTCGCCAGCCGCGTCCGAGGCTACGACCTGTCCGCTCAGGTCGCGCCCGCCGCTGGGCTCGAGCATCTCGATATCGCCGCGATTCAGGGAGATCGCGCGGACGCGTACGAGCACCTGGCGCTCGCCGAGCGTAGGCACGGCGGCCTCGACGAGCTTCCATCGGTAACCCGTGTCGGTCTTGTCGAGGACGACTTTGCGGGTCGCGACAGGTGGTTTCTGCGCTTCGGTCGCCGCCAAAGGTGGTGAAAGACTCGCGAGCGGGAGCAACGCGATCAGGGGGACGAGCCAGGTGTTCATGAGTGTGCCTCTCAGACCGCTCATACCCGCATTCTCTCACGCGCCGATACTGGCCCTGACGGGGATCAGCGCGCCAGCACGACGGCGACTTCGGCGTCGTCGTTGTTTGCGACCACGAAATCCTGCTTTCCGTCAAGGTCGAGATCGCCCACGGCGATGCCCTTCGGCAGATCTCCGACCGGAATGGTTGCGACGACAACGAGCCGCCGGTCCGCGGCGAGTCGCGCAATGATTGCCGTTCCGCTGTTCATGTTCGAAACCGCGATGTCGTCGTGACCGTCGCCATCGAGATCGCCGACCGCCAGTTGTGTGGGCGCAACCCCTGTAGCCAGTGGCGTCGATCCGGTCATGCGATAGCCACCGCTGTCGCCCGCCATCAGGACCGTGAGCCCGTCCGTGCCCTGACCGGCGGAATTGCTGGGTGAGTTCGCGACCGCCAGGTCCAGTCGTCGATCCCCGTCGAAATCCCCGATCGCCACGGCGGTTGGGAACGGATTAGCCGGAAATGGAGAGCCGGGCGCTTCCCGGAACCCACCGCGTCCGTCGCCGGCGAGAATCGTCACGCTGGCACCGCGCAGGTTCGCGGTGACGATGTCGGCACTGCCGTCACGATTGGCGTCCCAGGCACGCACTCGCTGATAGGGGTGTCGGCCGACGCGCAGTATCGCGTGCGCCGAGAATCCCCCGTTGCCGTCGCCGCGCAGCACCTGGACTTCATCGGTTTCGAATCCGTCGGTAACGAGGTCGAGGTGCCCGTCGCCATCGAAATCGGCGGTGGCGATCCCGTGCGGGTGGGGCTTGACCCGCACGCGTATCGGCGAGCCCGGAGCGGGCTGGAAGCGCCCGCTGCCATCACCCAGCAGCACGGTAAGGTGATCGGTCTCGTGATTGGCGATCGCGATGTCGGGCGCCGTGTCGGCGTTGAAGCGGCCCACGGCGATGTCGTTCGGCATGTTTCCCGCGGCAAACGGCGAACCCGACGCTTCGATGAATCGTCCGGTGCCGTCGCCGAGCAGTATCGTGACGTCGTGGTTCCTCTCGCTGGCGACGATGAGATCGAGTCGCCCGTCCGCGTTCAGGTCGGCAAGCGCGACCGCTCCCGGAGACTCGCCCACGCGGATGCGCTCGGTGACAGTGAAAGCAGGTCCCTCCGCAGCCGGCGCGCAGGCAGCCGTGCCGCCGAGCAAGACTCCCAGCAGCGCTCGTTGTATACGGCATCTCGTTACCGCCCATGCCGAGGACGCACTCATGAGCGTGTGCTCCTTTCAAGCCATCTCATCCAGCGTACGTGCCGTGCCAGTGCGTCCCTGCTTATGGCCTAATTCTCGCACGCGGCAAGGCCTCTCAGAACCTTTGCGGCGGTTGACGGAACTCACTGACGAACCGATCGAAAAAATCGAGGTGCGTCATGACTCCGCCCCGCAATCTGTCGCTGATTACCAGTCTATTGCTGGCCGCCTGTGGTGGCGGTGGAGGATACGGGGGCGGAGGCGGCGGAGGCGGCGGCGGTGACCCGCCCATCGAGGCGACGCTCGCGTCGATTCAGGACAACGTGTTCACGCCGATCTGCACGAACTGCCATGCCGGGGCCGCCGCACCGCAGGGCCTGCGGTTCGAAGAAGGCATGTCGCACGCGATGCTCGTCAACGTTCCGAGCGTCGAGGTTCCGTCGCTGTTGCGGGTGGATCCCGGCAATCCCGATGACAGCTACCTGATCCAGAAGATTGAAGGCACCGCGGCCGTGGGCGGGCGCATGCCGCTCAACGGTTCGCGGCTTCCGCAGGACACGATCGACGCCATCCGCCAGTGGATCACGGACGGCGCTACCGCGAGCGCGGCGGCCCGGTCCAGCATGGCCGCGGCCCAGCTTCAGCTGCTCGCGCCCTGGCCGGAGGCGGACATTCGCCCCGAAGACGCCCCGCCGGTGGCCGAACTGCTCGTGGCGGCGGACCAGCCACTCGACGTGAATCTGCTTGGAGCGGGCACCGTCACTCTCCAGGCGAGCGGCGGAGACGGCAGCTTCGGCGAAGGCAACGAAGTGGCGATCGCGCACCGGATCGTCATGACGCAGCACGACCCGTCGGTCTTCCGCCTGATCCCCTTGCGGCCGCTCGCGTCGGACCGGTACCGGCTGAAGGTTTCCGGGTCGGCCCCGCTGGCCGTCGCGGATCTCGATGCCGTCGTGATCGACGGCGATGCCGACGGCAGGACGGGAGAGGATTTCGTGGCCGAATTTTCGGCCGGGCCTCAGCGTTGACGCGCCGGGGCAGGACTTGCCTGCGCCTGGCCGCGGCGGCAGGGGCCTTTTGCCTGCTGTCGTTGAGCCTGCCGGTCGCCGCGGAGCCGTACCTCGCGGTGCGTCAGGGATTCAAGTGCTCGGGCTGCCACGTCAATCCGACGGGCGGGGGCCTGCGCAATTCCGCCGGCAACGCCTTTGCACAAAACGAGTTGGCGGCCCGGCGCATCGACACCGGCGAGACGCAATGGCTCGGCGAGTTGAACCGTTTCATCTCGTTCGGCGGCGATTTCCGCGGCAGCGCGACTTTCACGGACTTCCCGGATGCGGAAGACGAAGATCTCGCCTTCGCGGTTGACGAGCTGCGGGCCTATCTCGATGTCCGGGTCATTCCCGAACGGCTCTCGGTATATCTCGACCAGAAACTCGCGCCCGGCGGCAGCCAAAACCTCGAGGCGTACGCGCGAATATGGCTTGACGAGTCGAACCGCTATTACGTCAAGGCAGGACAGATGGTCCTGCCGTTCGGGCTGCGACTCGAAGACGATACGGCGCTCGTCCGCCAGGTTTCAGGTATCAGCTTCGACACGCCAGACAACGGAGTCGAGCTCGGTCTTGAAACCGGTCCTTGGAGCGCGCAGCTCGCGGTCTCCAACGGCACGGCCGGCGGCGCCGAGAATAATTCCGGCAAGCAGTGGAGCCTGCGCGGCGAGCACGTCCAATCGGTCTGGCGTGCGGGCGCAAGCTACAACTTCAATGACGCCGGCGAGACCGAGCGGCATCTCGCGGCGCTGCACGCTGGCTTGCGCACCGGCCCCATCGCGTGGCTCGTGGAGGTGGATTACGTCGAGAATCGGGGCCTGCCCGGCGGAGACTTGCGCGGCTGGGTCGGACTGATCGAGGGCAACTGGACGCCGCGGCGCGGCCACAATCTGAAGCTGACGGTCGAGAAGCTCGAGCCGGATACGGATGTCGACGACGACGAGCAGGATCGCTACTCCCTCGTTTACGAATACTCTCCTTTCCAGTTCCTGCAGCTGAGAGGTGGAGTCCGCGTCTACGACGGCGTTACCGGGAACGACGCGCAAAACCGGCGTTTCGGCTTCATCGAGCTGCACGGCTTCTTCTAGCGAATCCGCCGGGCACGCCACCGCGCTAGAATGCCAGGGCGCGCGTGTTTCGCGCCCCCGGTACCTGCGTGAATTCCCGTCATTGCATCGCCTGTGGCTGCGGCGTCGTCTGGCTTCTGGCCGGCGCACCGGTTCACGCGCACGAGCTGCACGGCTACCTGACGCTCGTCAGCGACTACGTGTTTCGCGGCGCGTCGCAGTCGACCGAGGACCCGACGGTCCAGGCGGGCGTCGATTACCTGCATCCGAGCGGCGTGTTCGCCGGAATCTTCACGGCGCACACGGACTTTCCGGAGAGCTCGTTTGGCTCGAATCCTGGGCCGATCGAGCTCGACGCGTATCTGGGCTATAGCCGCGCTGCGGGACGCGACTGGTCCTGGGACGTCGCCGCGCTGCACTACGACTTCCCGGACTCACACGGATTCGATTATTCGTATGACGAGCTTGCCGCGAATCTGCACCTTCGCGACGTCCTCCGCCTCGGCGCGACCGTATCCGACGACGCGGGCGCCGGCGGCGCCAGCGGCTGGACCGCTGAGTTCGAGTTGCGACAGTCGCTGGGAGACCGCTTCCAATTGTCGGGCTCCCTGGGTCATTACGAATTCCAACGGAGCGACTGGAGCGATTATTTCTACTGGGATTTCGGCGTTTCGGCGACTGCGGGTCGATTGACATTCGATGTCCGGTACTTCGACACGAACAGCGAGCGGGCCGGCTTCGCCGGTCCGCGGCTGACCGGGTCTCGCCTGGTCGGCAGCGTTTCAGTGGGGTTCTAGCGGGCCGGACTCGCGGCTGTGCTTGCGGCGCGTTCGGGGCGATCGTCCGCACCGCAACGGATCGCGCTCGATAGCTCGGCCAGCGCGTCGCAGGCGCTGACCACCATTCGATTGTCCGCTCCACCGCGCCCGACGGGTCGCGAAGTACGCACAAGCAAAGACTCGATATCGGATGCGTGCAACGCGGGATCGCGCTCCAACAGGAGGGCCACGATTCCCGAAACGTGCGCTGCGGCGATCGAGCTGCCGGACAGGAAGTCGTAGCCGTCCGGCGGGACCAGCGTCAGAACTTCGAGACCGGGCGCGCTGAGCCGCCCGGCTTCGGCCGGCGTCCCCGGGCCGCCGACCGCGATCACGCCTGGAAGGGTAGCCGGAAACATTACATTCGCCCGGTCGTCGCCCCGTGCAGCGACCACCACGATGTTCCGCTCGATCGCCTTGCCCAGCAATCGCTCGAGCAGCGCGTCATGCGGGCCGCCGAGACTGAGATTCAGCACGTCGCTGCCGGCAGTGATCGCGTGGTCGAGCGCGCGCGCGAGGCTGAAACTGGTGCAGGTGCCGCGTCCGTCGGCGTTCCGTTGCGTGCACGCCTGCAAGGCCAGCAGCCGGGCGCCCGGCGCAACGCCGACGATGCCGCGTTGATTGCCCGCCACTGACGCGATGACGCCCGCGACGGCCGTTCCGTGCCGGTCAGGCGCTCCGGCGCCGCCTGAGATGAAATTCCGGGCATCGATCGTTTGTCCCCGCAGATCCGGGTGCTCCACGTCGACGCCGGTGTCGATGACCGCGATGCGGACGCCCCGGCCCGTCGACCAGCGATGTGCGCGCGTGATCCCCGAGTCCTCGAGCGAGCGCTGCAACGAAAGGTAGGGGTCGTCCCACGTGCCGTGGTCGCCGGACTCCTGCACCTCGAATTGCTGCATCCGCTGCACCGATTCGACCCGTTCGTCCTCGTCCAGGCTTGCAATCACGGCGGCGAGCGACGCGTCCGGCTCGATCTCGAACACGGCGCAATGGATGCCGAGACTTTGCATCGGCCAGCCTTCCACTGGCTTCAGGCGAAAATCGGCCGCGACCTCCCTGAGTACGCGCGCGACGCGTTCCGGAGTTCCGGAATAAGTCCGGGCCTGGCGATACACCCCGCTGCGTGCGCCACGCAAGTCGAATCGATCGATGTCCGGATCGGCGATCATCACGAGGATGCGTCTCTCGCTCACGCCGCCCACAATCGGTGCAGTGCTCGCACAACCGGCGAGCAGCGCAGCGATCAGGACCGCGGCAAAGGCGTGCAGAATCATGGACCGTCGGACACAGGCGGAGAGGTCACGAGGCTGATACGCGGATCTTTCCTCAGTGCGGCAACGATCGCGGCCCGGTCCGTTCCGTCGGTAAACAGCAGTGTGACGACGCCGTCATCCATCGGTGGCTCGGCGATCGTCAAGCCAAGACTCGCCAGCAGTTGCAGCCGTTCGGATTCAGTGACGCCCGGTGCGAAGACGACGCGCAAGCCTGCAGCCCCCGGATCAGCAGGCTGCGCGCGGGTCAACGTCTCGTAGGTGCGAGGCGACGTGGAAGGAACGATCGCCACCCACCACAGCGGCACTGAGACGGCCGCTGCCAGTGAGGCGGCGAGTGCGAATGGAGTCCAGGGCAATTGCCGTCCAGCATGTCGGACGCGTGACCGTGGCGACGCTTCGCTGGCATCGATTCGCGCCATCAGGCGCTCGTAGGCACGACCGGTCGCGGCCGCTTCGGCGTCATCGCGCCGGATCAGCTGATGCAGGCGCCGCAAGCGCTCGAGCTCTTTTCGGCAGGTGAGGCTCGTCAGCACCTGCCGGCTGACGAGCTCGCGCTCTTCGCCTTCGAGGGTGCCGTTCACAAACCAGGGCAGCAGCTCCAGCGCCTTTCGCTCGTCGCCGCGCAATTCATTACTCGTCATGGCTCCTTCTCCAGTGCAACAGAGTCGAGCGACACCAGGATGTCGCGCAACCGGTGTCGCGCGTGAAACATGCGGGTCTTCACGGTGTTGACCGGGCAGTCGGCGATTTCGGCAATCTCCTGGTACGAGCAACCCGCAAAGAACGTCAATTCGACGACCAGGCGCTGGTTTGGCACGAGGCGATCCAGGGCGCGACTCAGCCATTCCCGTGTTTCCAGTGCGCTGGCAGCCTCGTCGGGCCTCCCGATCTCTTCCGTCGATTCCTGCGGTGCAACGTTGCGCTGCTGACGCTCGAGTGCCTTGAGCGCCTTGCGCCAGGCGATGCCGAATATCCAGGTCGACACTTTCGAGCGCAGCTCGAAGCCGGGCGCGTTCTGCCAGACGACGAACATGACATCATTGATGACCTCATCGATGGTGTCGGGCGAGGCCAGGAACCGGCTCAGGAAGCGCGCCAGCCGTCGGCGGTAAATGCCGTACAGTTCGGCAAAGGCGGTCTGCTCCCGCGCGGCGACCCGCGCGACCAGCGCGGCTTCCGGATCGCAAACGGGCGCCTGCGGGTCATACCGCGGACCGGACCTGAGTTTCATGGGCGATCCCGTTTGCGTAAGTGAGCCCCTACCTACGGTAAGTCCCGGCATCGGGGCAAAAGGTTCACCCTGGGCGATTGTCGAATGGTGCAGAAGCTGTTCGACTACTAATGAATAGACGTGGACGGAAGGAGAAAGTCATGCGTAAGGCCAAGAGCCGCAAGGGAAAACCCAGGAGGGCGGGAACCACCCGCATCGGCGATGTCGCGCGCCGCGTCGTTTCAGGCACTGAGTGGCGGCGCGCCCGGGCCGCCATGACCGCCAGGGAAAAGAAGCACATGCGCGCTGGCGACGCGCTCGCAGCCGCGCGGCGGCGCATGCCGTGGATGAAAATCGAGAAGCGCTACGCCTTCGAAGGGCCCCAGGGGCGAGTCAGCCTGCTCGACCTTTTCGAGGGCCGTACACAACTCATCCTTTATCACTACATGTTCGGGCCAAAGGTGGACGGCTGGCCGGAGAAGGGTTGTGTCGGCTGCTCGTTCGTGGCGGACCAGATCAGCCATCTCGACCACATCCACGCGCGCGACATCACCTTTGCGATGGTGTCGGCCGTGCCTTTGGCGGACATCCAGCGCCTGCGTGAGCGGTGGGGCTGGAAGCGGTGGCCGTGGTATTCGACGACCGCGGATTTCAACTGCGACCTGGACGTCTCGGACGAGAGCGGCAACAGCTTCGGCCTGAATGTCTTCTATCGCGACGGAGCGGGCGTGTATCGCACGCATTTCGTTGCGCGACGGGGCCTCGAGGCATTCGGCACGGCGTGGTCGTTCTACGACGTGACGCCCCTGGGTCGCCAGGAAACCTGGCAGGACGTTCCGGCCGGAACGCCTCAGGGTGCACCCTATGTGTGGTGGCGCCGGCACAGCGAATACGATGCTGATGCCGTCGGCGCGAGAGGCTGACCGATGTGCCCCGCGTGCCTGATGTCGGCAGCGCTGATCGTGGGCGCTGCGACGGGCGCCGGCGGAACCGTGGCGCTGATCGCGCGGAAAGTCTTGCGCCGCCGATCGAGGCGACCGGCTCGGAAATAAGCGCCTTGTCGGTGGATTCAGGTTGCGAGCCGGTCGCGCAGCCATTGGTGAAATTCGTGCAGTGCCCATTCCTGCGGAACCAGGACCCCGGCCTCGTGGCGCCTGGACTTCTGGCCCCGTTGATTGATTTCGCACACCTGCCCGTCCTGCTGGACGATCAACCGGCCCAGTTCGAGGATCGGGTGGATCCCATCGGCGCAGGTCTCCGCGGCGCCGCGGGGCAATAGCCAGGTGACGTTGATTTCAATTTCCTCGGGACCTCGCGGCAGGACGTGCACGCTTCGCACGTAGTCCACGTGCGCCACGATGAACATGCTGCCCGTGAACGACGCAAACGCCATGCCCGCGCCGTCCAGCGCATCCGCGGCACCCGCGATCTCCGGCAGCCGGGATTGGCCGTCCATGGTCCAGGTGCGGTAGCCCGCCGCGAGGCGCGGTTGTCCGTCGCCTCCTGTCGCCGCTGCTTTGCTGCCATCGAAATCGGCCTGCGTAAACGTTCCTCGCTTGTACAGGGGCACGATTCGGCAAAGCTCCGGGTGTATGCGCGGACAGTGATAGCACTCCGAGTAGTTCTCCCAGAAGATTTTCCAGTTGCAGGCGAGCGTCGTCCGGTCCCGCTGCACGGTCACCATCTCGGCCAGCGGCCAGGATTCGACATTGCCGGCCTCGTGACCGAGGAATTCCTGCAGCGTCTGCGCTGGCGCCTCAGCCAGGTTCACGAACAGGTAACCGCCCCATGTGCCGATGTGCGCGGCATACAGCGGATAGTTCTCGACGTGGAAATCTTCGCACTCTAGCCGGACCGGCGTCGCAACCAGCTCGCCCGTGAGTGAGTACGTCCAGCTGTGGTACGGGCACACGATGCGGCCGCCGGCAAAGTGGCCTCTTTCTCCGGCACAGAGGATCGAGCCGCGATGTCGGCAGGTGTTGTGAAAAGCACGCGGCGCACCATCGCGGTCGCGCGTGACGATCAGGCTCTGCGTCCCGATCCGGGCGATGAAGAAATCACCCGGGTTCGCAATCTCCTCGAGGCGGCCGACGCAAACCCATTCCCGGTACCAGACCGCTTCCAGTTCGTGCGTGTAGTGCGCGTCGTCGAAATACCACGTGGCCGGCAGCGAAGCTTCGGTCCGGGTCAGGCGAGGCATGGTCGCGGAGGCTGCGGGCGCACTTGAATTTACTTCAGCCTTGCAAACACGCTCTTTGCGGCCGCCTTGATCGGCTCAGTCGGATTCTTGATGCCGCCGAGTTCGATGGAAAAGAACGTCGTGCCCTTCAGCTCATCGTGATCATTGTCGTACCAGCAGGACATGTCACCCAGGCCCGTAAGTCCTTCCTTTCCTTTCTGCGCACACATGGCCCGATACATGGCCGCCGCATCCGGACTCAGGCGTATCAGGGTCAGCTGGATCCTGTGATAGCCGGACCCGACGTATTCGCAGCTCGCAGCGGTCATGCCGGGCCCCATCGGTAGACCGGATGTCGACTCAGGCCCGGTGACGTCTTCGCCGAGGGCCGCGACCGCGTCCTGCTTGGTGAGCAAGGCACAGGCATCGTCTTTTGGTGCTGCGCTTGCCGGAACAACCACGCTTGCCAGACCGGCAACGATGACCGTTGCCAGGGTGACAAAACTTGCCGAACACTTCGTTCCTGGCATGTTGCCTCCCGTGAGCGTTTCAAATTGCGAATGGCTGGAATGTTACGCTGATCTGCTCGCTCATTACGGTCCTGCGCCGGTCGTGGCGGCGAATAGTTGCCACGGTCGGGATATGTCCTTGAGTTCATGCGTGCCGCGGTCCGCGAACTGCAGGCCCGACCCTGATACGAGATCCTTGACGGTGCTCGAGACCAGGACTTCTCCCGGCTGCGCGGCCGAAGCGATGCGCGCACCCGTGTGCACGGCAATTCCGCGCACCTTGCCGCCGGCGACCTCGATTTCGCCAGTATGCAGGCCGGCCCGAATATCGATTCCAAGTGGAAGCACGGCTTCGCGAATACGGCATGCGCAGCCGACGGCGCGGGCCGGTCCGTCGAATGTGGCGAGGAACCCGTCACCCGCCGTATCGACCTCGCGTCCGCGAGACCGCTCGAGCTCCTTGCGTACGATCGTGTGATGACGCGTGAGGAGATCGCTCCATGCACGGTCGCCGAGCCGGGCGGCATGTTGGGTTGAACCGACGATGTCCGTCACGAGCACGGTGGCGAGGACACGGTCGGGCTCGCGCTCGGGCCGGGCGCCGGTCAGGAATTCCTGCATCTCGTCCAGGATCGAGTCCTGGTCGCCCACCCACGGCATGTGATCTTCGCCGGGTAGCTCGACGAAGCGGGCTTCGGGAATTTGCTCCGCCATCCAGCGGCCTTCCTCGACGGTCACGCTCCGGTCCCCGGTGCGATGCATGACGAGGGTCGGAACGTGGATCGCGGGCAGGACATTCCGGATGTCGATCGCGGAGTTCATACGTAAGAGCGCCTCGGCCGCGCCGGGGCTGGCGGCGCTGCGGAAATACGCAGACAGGCGGCGCGTGAAGGCCTCATCGTCCAGCTTGCTCGGGACGTAGCGGTCCAGGTTCATGCCCTCTCCCCACTGGCGCGCGACGTCTTCGTAGAGCTTCTGGCGCTCCTCGACGGCCGGCGCCCACGGATAGTCGGCACTCCAAATGCGCTTGGCGAACGTGCCGAACATGACGAGCGCGGTCGTGCGCTGCGGGTAGGTCGCTGCAAAGAGCGTGCTGAGGTTGCCGCCCTCGGAGAATCCGAAAATCGCGGCGCGCTCCGATCCCGCGGCGTCCATCACCGCGCGCAGGTCGTCCATCCGCGCCTCGAGCGACGGGAGTTTGTCGTACGGAACGCGATCGGAGAGCCCCGTGCCCCGCTTGTCAAAGACGATGAGGCGCGAAAAGGACGCGAGCCGGTTCAGGAAGCGCGCGAGTGTGGGCTCTTCCCAGGCGAGTTCGACGTGCGAGACCCAGCCCGGAACGTAAACCAGGTCGAGCGGGCCCTGGCCCACGACCTGGTAGGCGATGTGGAGGTCACCGCTGCGGGCGTATTCGGTTTTGGGGAGCAAGATCGGGGAATCGGGGTCGAGTCGATGAAGCCTACGATGACGAAGTCGACGCGCGCTGATGAGCGCCCATCGAAACTTCTGCGTACCGACTCGACCACAGCAGGTGCCCGAGACCGACCCACAGGAACGCAACGGCGAGCCACTGCCAGAATGCGAAGCTCAGCCACGGCGAAACGCCCATCTCACGCCAGCGGTGGTCGACCCAGCCGAGGTCGCGCTGGTCGAAGTATATTGCGATCTGCGTGATGAAGATCGCGGCCAGCGGCGCGGCCACGACCAGCGCGCCGGTCCAGCCGCGCCGGAGGCGCTGCCCGTAGAGGCCGAGCAGGCCAGTATAGAGCCCGGCGAAAGCGCCGACCGCGAGCGCCTCGTGGCCGTTGTGCACCAGCGAGGATAAGCGCACAAACGTCAGCCGCTCGACGCCGACCGCCACGCCGAACAGGATGCCGGCGCGCAAGGCAAGAATGGGCCAGCGCCGGTCGCCGGTCGTATCCCGCAGGTACGAAACCACCGGCCAAAGCGCGAGCATGGAAAGCCCGAGCGCGATCGAGAACCAGCGTCCGCCCTGCGGGTTGTGCTTGCGTGAGGCGAGCTCGGAGACGACCCTGTACATCCAGTCGTACGGCGCGTCGGGGAAGTGCCGCGCCGCCATCACCACGCCCACCGCGAACGTCATGAGCGCGAGCGCAAACGCCCATGCCGCGATCTTCCACTGCGTTTCCTGCTTCACGATTCCCCCTCAAGCGCATATTAAACGGTGGATCCGGGACTCTGGAAGGAATTCTCCATGGGCGCCCGCGAGGCTCTCGAACCAGCCCGAAGGATTCCATTCGGCACGGCGTCCAATACACAGCAAGACATTGTGATTGGGAATCCACGCCAGACTGGAGCAAAGGCCATGAAAGAACATGTTGGAATATTCTGTAAAACTGTAGCGGCCGGCATAGCAATGGCGGCGACGGCAATAACCCCCGCCAGCGCCGCCCCACCCGAGCCGTTCAAGCAGACGAACATTCACTTCGAGACGAACGCGTCGGCTTGCGACATGGGCATTCAGATGAGCTTCGATACGGACGGTGTTACGGAGGGCGAGGTCGAGGATCCCAACGAACAGGTAGTCTTCCGTTTCGGGTCGATATTTGGCTCGGAGGACACCCACGACCTGACAGAAAGCTTTCAGGAACGCGTAGAGCCGCCGATCACTGACCTGGAAACTAAACTCGGCTGCGAGCCTGCCGACGATGCCATCTCGATGGCATTACTCTTTGCAAGGTGGCCCGCCGGGACGTACGAATTCGACGGCGTCAGCGGTGGAGTCGAATTTGAAGGCACTGCGAAGCTCACGCACAGGATTCCCGCCGGCCCGGAAATCACCGCGCCGGAAGACGGCGACGTGGTCCCCCACGACGCGCCGCTCCTCATCCGGTGGAACAAAGTGACCGGCCCGATTCTCCCTGGTCTTGGACCGATCGAAATCGTCGGCTATCACGTGGTCGTCGTCGACGTTACCAATCCGGCGTTGGCGCCGGGGAAAACGAAGACCGCGTTTGATGTCGACGTCTCGAAGGCAGAGACGAGCATGCTGGTGCCGAAGCAGTACCTCGAGCCGAACAGGATCTATGAGTTCGAGGTCCTGGCCACCGAGAAGGGGGGCAACCAGACGATCACGGAAGGGGGTGCTTTCTGTACGCGCCCGATCGTTGCTGCAGACTGTGAGTTGCCGGACTAAGCGCAGCGCCCTCAATCAGGGCAAGCGGAGACGTGCGAGGCGGTCGGCGGACGAGGCGTGTTACTCGTCCGACGTCCGCAGCGTCGCAATCCAGCCGTCTTCCGCATCGTACGCGACTTCAACCTGCCAGGGGCGGCAGCACACGGGGCAGTCCTCGATGTAGGACTGCTGGCTGCCGCCGCCGTCGTCGATGGCGAGGTCCACGGCCTCGCCGCAGTACGGACAGCTCAACGAAAGTAAATCACTCATCAGCGAGATTGCGTGAGCAGCTACCGGTTGCGCTTTTCGACGTCTTCGCGCAGCTGCTCATTGCGATCCTGGTACTCGCGGAAGAGCTTGGCGAACTCCGGCTCCGAGCCGGCAAAGTACCCGATCTGCCGCACCCGCACCTGGCCACCATCCTCGAACATCTGTCGCGTGATCCAGGCTGGGTGCGCGGGATGATCTTTCAGCGTGAAGACCCAAAAGGTGCGCGTTCGCGGGTCCGAGAAAACGACGAGTTGCTTGTCCTTGTAGATCTGCGCCGACGCTTCGTGAAGCTGGCGCACCTCTTCGGCGTACTTCGCCCATTGCTCGACGGTGATCTGCGGCGCCGGGTAGGGCTGGAGTTCCTGCGCAAGCGCGGTGGTCACGAGGGCACCGAGCCACGTGACCAAGCAGGCGAAGCGAGCGAGAGTTCCGGAGTTCATCAAGCGTTAGTGTAACGCCCCTGCGGCCAAGTCCAGAATCGCCTCAGGAGGCCAACGTCGCCGTCGGCAAGGTGAACTTGAAAGTCGCCCCTCCGCCTGGATTATTGTTCGCCCAGATTCGTCCCTCGTGAATTTCAATGATGGAGCGGGCGACCGCGAGTCCCAGCCCCATGCCGTGTTTCTTCGTGGTGTAGAAGGACTTGAACACGTCCGACAACTTGTCCGATCGAATGCCGTGCCCCGCGTCGCTGACCGAGACGCTGACTGAGTTCCCCTCGGACAATTCGGTGCGCACGACGATGCGCCTTTCTGCTTGTGGCGTTTCCGACATGGCGTCCATTCCATTCAAAAGGAGGTTGAGCAGGACTTGCTGGAGATAGACCCGGTCGCCGCGAACCACGGGAAGTCCAGGGGCCAGTTCGGTTTGCAGGACGACGTTGCGGCGGCGGGCGTCGGGCAGGACCATTCGCGCGACCTCGGCGGCAATCTCGTTGAGATCGAGCGAAAGCATCTCCAGCTCGCGCTTGCGCAGCAGTGCCCGGACGTGATGAATGACATCGCACGCGCGCAGGTCGTCCCGGCGGATGTCGGCAAGGATCGCCCGCACTTCGTCCAACGGAGGGGATTCCGACTCCAGCAGCACTTCTGCCGCCTCGGCATTGATGAGGATCGCGCTGAGCGGCTGGCCGAGCTCGTGAGCGATTGAGCCCGTCAATTCACCGACCAGCGCCAGCCGGTCTGCGTGAGCGAGGCCTGCCATGGCATCCTCGGCGTGCTTGCGCTCGGTAATGTCGTAGCCGACCGCCTGGTACTCGACGATGCAACCGTGCACGTCGAAGAGCCCACGGTCGCGCCAGTGCTGCCAACGGATTTCGCCGTCCGGAGCAAGAACCTCGTGTTCGATGGTCGCCACTGGATTGTCGGGAGTGATGGTCGCGAGAAATGCGCGCGACGCTTCGTGGCTTTCCGGCGGTATCAAGGACCAAAAGGTCTGGCGGAGCAGCTCCTCTGCCGGGATTTGGAAATAGCGGCAATAGGCGCCATTCACGAAAGTGAGTGTTCCGTCGGCGCGAAACCGGCAAATCAGTTCTGTTTGGTCTTCGACCACGGCCCGGTAGCGCGTCTCGCTTTCCCTAAGGGCTTCCTCCTTGCCTCGCCTTTCCGTGACCTCGGACGCCAGCACGAGCAGGGGGACAAACAGCACCAGCAGGAAGATCTGCAACCCGAGAACGCTTTCACCGGTGGACTGAGTGACGAAGGGCCCATAGCCGGCGATCGAGCTGAACATCGTCATGATGGCGAAGATCAGGAAGGCGAAGGACAGCCCACCGGGACCAAAGCGCACTGCGGCCCACAACAGGAATGGCAGCGGCAAATAGAACAGCGCGGGCAGGTTCTTGTGTGCTTGCGGGGCAAGCCCAAACACCCCGACTGCGCAAACCAGCAGGCCGAGCGTCAAAAGTGCGAATTCCGTGTACTGCGCCGGGGAAGCGTTCCTGACGATGTCGCGGCCGCGACTGAGGCCGATCCACAGGCCGGGGGTCGCGGCCAGAAACGGCAGGAGATTTGACAGGAAAACGAGGTTCCACGGTTCCCAGGCATCGCCACCGATCCATACTGAAACGATCAACGGCGACCAGATCAGGGTGCCCACCGCGACCGCGACGGTCGTTACGGCAATAAAAATCAGCGCCTGACGCAGTTCGCCCAGGGCGAGGCTGCCGAGTCCGACCCGGCGCAGTGCCGCCGCAGTCAACAGGACGAGGCCGCAGTCGAAGACGTAGTAAAGAGTGGCCGTCGACGGCGACACGCCAAACTGCGCTTGCGCCAGGAGATGAACCGGAAATGCGATCAGCAACAGCCATGGCCACTGCGATCGTGCAGACAGGAGCAGGGCCACCAGCAGGACGGTGTTCGGCGGCCAGATGATCGAGATATACGACGATGGAAAGATGAGCGCGTAGCCGAACCAGGAGCCGGCGTAATAGGCTGCGCAGACCAGCAAGGCGCGTAACGCCAGGTCGACATGGCGTTGCGAACCCCGTGGCTTTGCAGCACCGGCTGCGTCAACTTCGTAACCCATGCGCTGCCCCCTGTCGAAAGGATTCCACAAGCCGTCGAAATAGGCGAGGCTTGAGGGCATGGATACCCGCACCGTCCTCGTGACCGGCGCGAATCGCGGCCTTGGCCTTGAGTTTACGCGTCAGTACGCCGTCGACGGCTGGCAGGTATTTGCGGCTTGCCGGTCGCCGGACGGCGCGAAGGAGCTGGCGCTACTTGCGGCGGAGAGTAACGCGCGGATCCGCGTGCTCCCGATGGACGTCACCGATACGGCGAGTGTTCGCGCGTCTGCCAGGGAACTGGCCGGCCAGTCCATCGATCTCCTAATCAACAATGCCGGCGTCATGGGGCCGCGCAATGCAGAGCTCGGCCGCGTCGACTATGCCGCCTGGATGAAGGTGCTCGACGCCAATTCGCTGGGACCGATGCGTGTCGTCGAGGCTTTCCTCGAGAACGTCGCGGGCAGCAGGCTCAAGACGATCGTCACGATCACGAGCGGCATGGGATCGATCGCGGACAATACTTCCGGCGATTCCTATGCGTATCGCAGCTCGAAGGCGGCGGTGAACATGATCATGAAGAGCCTCGCGATCGACCTCGCGCCGCGCGGCATCACCTGCGTCGTCATGAATCCAGGCTGGGTGCGTACCGATATGGGCGGGCCGGGCGGGAAGATCTCGCCGGCGGAGAGCATCAAGGCGATGCGAACGGTCATCGCGAGGCTCAAGCCGGAAGACTCCGGCAAGTTCCTGAATTACGACGGAGGCTCTTATCCCTGGTAGGTCGTGCGCGAGCCGGCGCGCTCAGGGAAGGACACCCAGCTCATCGAGTGACTTGTGCAGGACCGACGCGTCGCGATATACGCGGTACGCGCCGGCAGCGAGCAATTCGTCTTCACCGTAGCCGCCGCTCAACAATCCCACACTCAGCATGCCGGCGCGGCGGGCCGCCAGCAAATCCCAGACGGCATCGCCGACGACGTAGCATTCGTCGACGGGCACGCCGAGTTTCTGCTGGCACGCGAGGAACAAATCCGGCTCGGGCTTTGCGCGCTTGACGTCGCGGCGCTCGATCACGACGGTCTCCGGGCCGATGCCGAGCGCTTCGAGTGACAGATCGATTTCCGGACGGCTGCCGGAGGTCGCGATTCCGAACGGGATTTTCTGGGCCCGCAGCGAGCGCAGGAGGTCGATGGCGCCGGGGAGCGGGCGGCGCTCAGGCAGGAATTCGCGAAATAGCTCGCCGTGGCGCTTCAGGAGCGCTTCTTCCTCGGCCGCGGTAATTTCCCGCCCAAGCTCGCGGGCGGCGGCGCGCGCGGCGAGACCGCCGCTCATGCCGATGCGCCGATGGATGCGCCACCCGTCGATGGCGAGGCCGACTTCTGCAAACGCCCGCTGCCAGGCGAACACGTGAGCGTAAACCGTGTCGATGAGCGTGCCGTCGAGGTCGAATATGAGTGCCTGCATGCAGCTCTCTCGTCAGGCGGCGCTGGCGAGTGACTTTCGCTCCGCTAGAGTGAGGACTTGCGGCGCCCTGATCGGTGCGCCGGAGTCAGGCGTGAAAAACGGATTCACTTTGTCTTTACCGCGAAGTCGCGCACCGATGACCTTCCTCATGATTTTCATGATCCCAAGAAATGCTGCAACAGGCGTCGCCCGGACCTTGCCGGTTGCGGAGCCGGTCTTGAGCGCGATCTTCAGCGGCCCAAAAGATTCATCAAGATTCGGCAAGCACGCCCGGATCAATCCCACGTACGGTGTCTTCCGCTCTTGTGGTGTATTTCCGATCGGAGTGCGGCAGCATGTCGCATACCATCTCAGCAAGCCTTTAGGGCTCAGCGACATGCAAGCGAGCCTGCCCAGGCCTGCCGTAAGGTGAACCGCAGCCGGCAGGACGGCGACGATCTCTGTACCGCCTTGTTTGTCCAGGATTGCGTCCGGAGAACCAAGGTACCGGGCGAATGCCTGGCAGTCCGTGCAATAGCAGACGGCGCGGGCATACGAGTGTCGAGAATCGACATTGCCTTGGACCGCACCACAACGGCAGCGTAGCTGGCTCATGGCCGAGTTTTCATTGCATCCCCCTCAAGCGCCTCGCGAAAACCGCCACCAGATTGCCGCCGCGATCGCCGCCGGCACGCCAAAGACGACGAGGCCGATCGGCAGCTCCTCGACGACGGTGTACCCGTGGCGGACGCCGATTGAAAGATTAATCGCCGCAGCGACAAGCCAGACCGGGATGAACCAGAGCGCTGCCGTCGCCGCGGCAGCCGCACTACCGCCGCCGAATTGCCGCCCGACCATGACGAAGAGCGCGAGCAACAGGAGACCGCCACCAATGACCATGATCGTGTGCATGACGTCTCCCTGCGCCGCGACGAGCTGGCGCAGGTCATAGCCTACTGCTTCTCGATCAACTTGTAGTCCGCCGGCACCTGAAAGAGATCGTCGGCCACGGAGCCGGTCTCGACCGAATCGGTGATGGAGTTCATGGAGAGGCCACCCATCTTCGACATCAGGCTGCCCATCATGCCTTCGGCCTGCGGCTTGATGTCCCAGTTGGATTCGTAGGGCACGCCGCCGATCTTGGCGAACTCCGCGTGCATCTGCGCCATCGCCTTGGCCTGTCCGGGCGACCCCTTGGCCGCGCGCGGGTCGGAGAATATCCAGCCCTTCTCGGCGGCGCCGCTGTAAAAAGCCGCGTACTCGGCCGAGCCGGGAGCGCCCTTTGCCATCCAAGTGACACCGGTCAGCTGGATCGTGACTTGCATGCCGCCCGCGCCACCGACCGTGGCAGGCACGACGATCTCCATGTCGTAGCCATCGGTGTCATGGCCGGCAATCGCCTTCTTCTGGCCGTTGGGCTTGACCGACGCCTTCATGCCGTCGACGGAGACTGCTTGGGAAAGTTCCTGCGAAATGGCGGCCATGTTCCAGGCCTCGGCCTCCTTCTTCTTCGCGTCGAGGACGTACATCTTCTGGTTTTCGACGTCGAAAATCGTCGTGCTGGACTTCTTGCCCAGCTCGCCATCGACGCGCATCTTCAGGCCCTTGATGTAGGTGGTGCTCGTCGTCGTGCCCGACATGCCGAGCCCCTTGCCGGTGCTCGTCTGCTTCATCGTGACGTCGGCATGCGCGGACGCCCACAGGGCGAAAGCGAGGACGGCGGCCATGATCATTCGTGTCATTGCGCATCACTCCTTGGACGGATCGAAGGAATGATACATCGGCAAGTTCGAGCTTTATCCCTGGTACGGCGTTGCCAGTTCCTCGCCGCAACCGCGGTATGCCTTGCCGTTGAGCGTGACGGTGACGGTCGCCGGGAAGGGCCTTCCGCTCATGCTGTCGGCGCATGACACGGGCACGATCACCACCTTGAGGTCATTCGCCTCGCTGACGGCGTGATAGGTCTGCGTGCCATTGCCCGGATCCACGCTTGGCCTCGGCGCCGGAGTGACGGCCGTGCCCTTGCCGTAGTCATACGTAAAGCGGATCTCAGAGCCTTTCCGGAGTTCCAGCTGCCAGCCGGGCTCCTGTCCGACGCCGCGGAAGTCGCGGTCCCGCTTCAGCTCGAAGAAAACGCCATCCCACGGCGACAGCGCGCGATCCGATTCGAACACCAGCAATCTCCCGCCGAATGCATTCCAGGGTGCGCCGCCGCAGGAAACCTCGATCACATTGAACTGTGCCCGGGCCGGGATCGGCTTGACGCTGCCGGGTGGCAGCTTGTACTCGTTGACGAGATAGCTGTCCGCCGGTACCCGGTTCGACGTGTAGCCAGGTTCGCCACATCGCCCGCCGGGCGAGGTCGCCGCGCTCGCTGTCAGGCGCACGGTCTCGCCGTAGCGCGTCCTGGCCGCGTCATCACTCAATGCGCTGATACCGGGCGTGTGATGGGCGACGATGGTCCAGATTCCGCTAACCGCAGGGGTCGATGCCGCGCCCTTGGGTGCGACTGAGATGCCGGACGTCTGCGCAGCCGCTCCCGATGCGATGAAACGCAGCGGCTCGGCCTTGTCGGCGACGTACATCTTGAGCGTTTGTCCGTCGGTTTCGAAGCGCTCGGCATCCCGAAGTGCCGCGAAATACTTTTCTTCCTGGTTCATCACGGCCTCGACGCAGGCCTTCCGTGTCGTCGCGATGCCGCCGAACTGGATCGAGCTGCCGTCGATTGTCACGACGCCGTTGAAACGGTTGCAGGAACCATTGCCGCTCGCACGGCCTTCCGACGGGAATACCAGCGTGGCCTGCACGCGGTCAACGACGCCAGCGCCCGCGAGATCCTCGAGTCGCCAGGCGGTTCCCCACAAGGCGGGCAGCGGCGCTGCGACAGCCTCCAGTCTTGCAGTCGCAGCCGGTGCCTCTGCCTTTGGCGGCAACGGGAGTGCGGCTTGGTCTGCCGGCGCGAATCGAATCTCGACCGGTTCGCCAGGGCTGTGTATCCGGATCCGGAACCTATCCTCGGTCAGCTCGAGGATCTCGACGTCGTATTTCTGCCCTTCTTCGGAAATGGTCAGTCGGCCGCCATCGTGGTTCCAGGTGCCGAAGGCAGGAGTGGAATTCGGCGAGGACATGACAAGCGTGCCGTCCGCCAGGAAAGTGCGAAGCGAGCCGATCTCGACCTGGTGCGATTCGGCGACCTCCCAGACCTTGTTGATGAACGAGGGCGTCGCAGTTGCAGCCGTTGACACTGCGGCCGGCTTCGGCGTCTCAGGTGGAGTCGCGGGTTCCGAGCACGCAGCCAGCGTGAGGAGCGCGGAAATAGCTACGGCGGTCCATTGAATATTCATGTCGCCTCCAAGCCCGGTAGTCAGTCTCCCCGACGTCCAGCAGGCAGCTTCAGGTCGCAGGACATTCGTCTGGCAGGCCCGCGGAAGAGTTCCATGCGCCGCCCGGCGCCGGAAAGCGCTCCTGAAACGTGAACGCGCGGGGCGTCGGCCCGTGACGCCGGAGATGTTCCAGGCGTTCGATCGCTTCCTCCACGGACGGGCGATGACCGGCGCGGACCCACCACAGCACGGTGAACGGCTGGTCCATCCGCTCGAACCACTGCCGCCGCTTTCGCATCACTTCGACGTGGAGACTGCGATACACGAAGGCGTGGAGCGCTTCGGTGGATTCCCATACGGAGAAATTGACCAGCATCTGGTCGTCATCGAATGGGCGCAGTGCAGTGGCATCGCCGTCGTCCGTCTGGAAGCGCCAGACGAAACCCGGCGCGGCGTCGGCGAGTGCATTGATCTCCTCGAGACGAGCCACGAAACCGGAAAGCTCGGGCGAATCGAGGGGAGCGACAATACGCCCGATGTTCAGCTGGGCCAGCTCGTAGTCGCGCATGGCGCTATCTTACTGCGGTGCCGCGGTCCGCAACGGGAGCATGCTGATGACACATTCGGTGGCGTGGTCGATCCTCCTGGTGGCTGGACTCCTGGAGATCCTCTGGGCGGTCACGATGAAGGCATCGGAAGGCTTCAGCAAATGGCATTTCACGGCGGTGACGATTGCCGCTGCCTGGGCGAGTTTTTTTCTTCTCGGGCTGTCGCTGAAGTCGCTGCCGGTCGGAACGGCCTACGCGGCGTGGACCGGAATCGGGGCCGTGGGAACGGCCGCCCTCGGCATGTGGCTGTTCCATGAACCGGCGACCTTTGCGAGGATTGGTTTCATTGCACTCATCATCGCCGGCATCGTGGGGCTGAAGGTCACGAGCAGCCACTGATTGGCATGAGGACATAACGAACAAGCCTTTCCGCACCGACGTACACCTGCCGTAGGCTGACCTCGGCAGTCATTGCCGGGAGTTCGCCGAGTGTCGAGCGCGGGCGCAGTTACGCAGCTAGCCGAATATCCACTCGATCCGCCGCGGGTCGAGTTGCTGGCGCGCGTGGTCGATGGCCTCGATGCGCCGGCATTGCAGTGGATCTCGGGCTATGCCGCAGGACTCGCTGCGGCGCGCGGCGGCGCGGCGCCGGTCCTGCCCGCCGCGGCGGCGGATACCGTGCCGGATGCGACCATCGTATATGGCTCGCAGACCGGCAATGGCCGGAGGATTGCGGAATCGCTCGCCGCAAGGCTTCAGGGACTCGGAATCGCGGCTCGCCTGCTGCGCGCGGGTGAGTATCCATTGCGTGGCCTGGCCCAGGAACGGCGCCTGTTCGTGGTCATGAGCACCCATGGCGACGGCGATCCGCCGGACGATGCCCGGGCATTCACGGATTTCCTGTTCGGGCGCCGCGCTCCGCGCCTGCCCGCGCTCGAGTACTCGGTTCTCGCGCTCGGCGACACGAGCTATCCGCGCTACTGCGAGATCGGCCGGCGCATCGACGAACGTCTCGCCGAACTCGGCGCGACGCGAATACATGATCGGACCGATTGCGACGTCGCCTATGACGTGCCGGCCGCCGCCTGGTCCGCGCGCGCAGTCGAGACCATGCAACGACTGCGGCCCGGCCCTGATCGGGACCGGGTTGCCATACTGCGGCCCGTCGTAACGGCGCCGGCGTGGAGCCGGGAGAAGCCATTCGCAGCTGAGCTGCTTGCGAATCAAAGGATCACGGTGGGAGACGGCGTGCGCGACGTTCGCCACATCGAGCTTTCGCTCGCCGGATCGGGCCTTCGCTACGAGCCGGGCGATGCACTCGGTGTATTCGCCGAGAACCCACCGGAAACCGTCGAGGCAGTGCTCGCGGCAGCGCGGCTCGACGGCGGGGAGCTGCTCGAACGTGACGGTCGGCTGCTTGCGCTTTCCGAATGGCTGCGATCGGGACTCGAGATCACGCGTGTCACGCGGCCCCTGATCGCAGCGGTCGCGGAGACCAGCGCCAGCGCGGAACTGGGTGCGCTGCTCCATCCGGGCCAGGAAGCCGCGCTCCGCGAGTTCATGAGCCGTAGCCAGTTGCCGGATCTCCTCGATCGCTTCCCGGCGCAATGGGATGTCCCCACCCTGGCTGCCGCGCTGCGGCCCCTGGTACCGAGGCTGTATTCGATCGCTTCCAGTGCAAAGGAGGTCGGCGATGAAGTTCACCTGGCGGTCGCGCGCCTCGACTACGGAGGCGATGGCAGCAAGCGCCCGGGCGCCGCCTCGCATTTCCTCGCGACCCGCGGCGAGGCGGCAACGGTCCGGGTTTACATCGAGCCAAACAAGCGTTTTCGGTTGCCTGCCGACGATTCGCGGGACGTGATCATGATCGGCCCCGGCACCGGAGTCGCGCCGTTTCGCGGGTTCCTCCAGGAGCGCGCCGCCGTGGCGTCTACGGGGCGCAACTGGCTGTTCTTTGGCGCACGCCGTTTCGCACGCGACTTCCTGTACCAGCTGGAATGGCAGCGGGCGCTGAAGCAGGGTCTGCTGACGCGACTCGATCTCGCCTTCTCGCGTGACGGTGGCGAGAAGGTCTACGTGCAGCAACGACTCGCCGAGGCCGGGCGCGAGTTGTACGACTGGATCGAATCCGGTGCCACGCTCTATGTCTGCGGCGACGCCACTCGCATGGCGGCCGATGTCCACTCCGCGCTGGCCGCGATCATCGAGCGACATGCCGCTGTGTCGGCCGGGACCGCGCGCGAGCGGCTCGACCAGCTCGGCGCCGACGGCCGTTACCTGCGGGACGTGTACTGATGGGCGCGCCGGTCCCGACGCCAGTCGAGCGGATCAAGGCCGCGAGCCGGGGCCTGCGCGGTTCGATCGTCGAAAGCCTTGCGGACAAGGTGACGGGTGGCCTGCGCGAAGACGATCAGCAGCTGCTCAAGTTCCATGGAAGCTATCAGCAGGACGATCGCGACCAGCGCGAGGAGCGCCGCCTCGCGAAGCTCGAGCCCGCCTACAGCTTCATGATCCGCACCCGGCTACCGGGCGGGGTTTGCACGCCGTCGCAATGGCTCGTGCTTGACGACCTGGCCGGGCGCTACGGCAACGGCAGCTTGCGGATCACGTCGCGCCAGGCATTCCAGTTGCACGGCGTCATCAAGACCGAGCTGAAACGGGCCATCGCCGAGATGAATGCGGCACTCGTCGATTCGATTGCCGCCTGCGGCGACGTCAACCGCAATGTGATGGCGAGCCCGAATCCCGTCGAGAGTGAGCTGCACGGCGAAGTGCATCGCTGGGCGACGCGACTTTCAGAGCACCTGATGCCGCGCACGCGCGCCTATCACGAGATCTGGCTGGACGGCGAGAAGGTGGCAGGCACGGAAGAGGTCGAGCCGATTTACGGTTCAACCTACCTGCCGCGCAAGTTCAAGGCTGCGATCGTCGTGCCGCCCTGGAACGACGTCGACGTGCTGGCGCAGGACCTCGGCTTCATCGCCATCGTCGAGAACGGCGAACTCGCGGGATTCAACCTGACCGTCGGCGGCGGCCTCGGCGTGACGCACGGCGATCCGGCGACCTATCCGCACCTGGCAGACTTGCTCGGGTTCATCGCGCCGGAGCAGCTGCTCACGGTGGCCGAGGCAGTCGTGACGATTCAGCGTGACCATGGGGACCGCAGCGAGCGCAAGCATGCGCGGCTGAAGTACACGATTGCGGATCGCGGCCTCGACTGGTTCAAGGCCGAGCTCGAGCGCCGCATCGGCTTCGCGCTGGCTCCGGCGCGGCGCTTCGAATTCACGGGCAGTGGCGACCGGTTCGGTTGGGTCGAAGGCGTGGACGGCCGCTGGCACCTGACCCTGCGCATCGAGTCCGGCCGGGTCGTGGATCGCGGCGACCGCCGGCTGCGGAGCGGCCTCGCGCGCATCGCGGCGATTCACCGGGGCGATTTCCGGTTGACCCCTAATCAGAACCTGATCATCGCCGGTGTCGCAGCGGATGAGCGCTGGCGAATCGATGCCCTGGTCGCGGGCTATGGATTGGATCTCTATCGTACGGCGCAGCCACTGGCGCGCGATGCGCTGGCCTGCGTGGCACTGCCGACCTGTCCGTTGGCGATGGCCGAGGCTGAACGCTACTTGCCGGCTGCGGCTGCGGCCATCGATGGCCTGATGCAGAAGCATGGTGTCGGCGGCGAACCGATATTGTTCCGGATCAGCGGCTGCCCGAACGGCTGCTCGCGGCCCTATCTCGCGGAGATTGCGCTGGTCGGAAAGGCGCCGGGCCGCTACAACCTCCACCTCGGCGGAGGCCGGGACGGCACGCGGCTCAATCGCCTCTATCGCGAGAACGTGGACGAGAAGGGATTCCTCGACGTGCTCGATCCCTTGCTCGCAGCCTGGGCTCGGGAGCGCGAGTCCGGCGAAGCCTTTGGCGACTACCTGCACCGCGCCGGAAAGCTCGAGGCGCCATCGGGAGTCGCGGCATGACGCCTCCGCATGCCGCGCTGCGCGCCGAGCCGACGCTCGATCTCGACGCGTTGAACGCGGAGTTCCGCGGGCTTCGGGCGGCGGAACGCGTGGCGCGCGCTCTCGAACTGCTTCCGGGCCAGCACGTGCTGTCATCCAGTTTCGGCGCCCAGGCGGCGGTGTCCCTGCACCTGGTGACGAGCGCGGCGCCCCGCATTCCGGTCATCCTGATCGATACGGGCTACCTGTTTCCGGAAACGTATCGGTTCGTCGACGGGCTCCGGCAGCGATTCGACCTCAATCTCAAGGTGTATCGAAGCGGCTTGTCGCCTGCCTGGCTCGAGGCGCGCCACGGCAGGCTCTGGGAGCAGGGGCGCGAAGGCATCGAGCGCTACAACCAGCTTCACAAGGTCGAGCCGATGGAGCGCGCGTTGCGCGAACTTCGTGCCGGCACCTGGTTCGCCGGTCTCCGCCGCGAGCAAGCTGCCAGCCGCGCCGTCATCGGGCCCGTGCAACTGACCGGGGCAGGGCGTTTCAAAGTGCACCCGATCTTCGACTGGACCGATCGCGATATCTATCGTTATCTCAAGAAGCATGATCTGCCCTATCACCCCTTGTGGGAGCAGGGCTATGTGTCGATCGGCGACCGGCACACGACCGTGTCGCTGCGGGATGCGGTCGACGCCGACGCGACCCGCTTCTTCGGGCTGAAGCGTGAGTGCGGCCTGCACGAGCAGAACGGCTCCGGACTCTGAGCTGACCATGCGATATTTCCCGGTCTTCCTCGATCTCCAGGATGCGCCGGTCCTGGTCGTAGGCGGCGGCGAGATCGCCGCACGCAAAGTGGCGTTGCTGCGTGCGGCCGGCGCTTCGATAACCGTCGTCGCCCCGCATATCTCGCAATCGATCGAGACCCGGGTATCGCAGGGCATGGACTGGATACCCCGCTGCTTCGAGCCGACGGATGTGCACGGCATGCGCCTCATCATTGCGGCGACCGACGATCGTACGCTTAATGCCGCGGTCGCCGCGGCGGCGCGTGCTGCCGGCGTATCGGTCAATGTCGTGGACGATGCGGCGCTCTCGACTTTCATCGTGCCCGCGATCGTGGACCGCTCGCCGATCGTGGTCGCGATCTCGAGCGGCGGCGCGGCGCCGATGCTTGCGACACGCCTGCGCGCGCGAATCGAGGTGCTGCTCGACGAATCCTGGGGCCGGCTGGCGGTCTTCGCGGATCGCTGGCGCCAGCGTGTTCGCGCGGCCATCCCGGATCTCCCGAAGCGCAGGGGATTCTACGACTGGCTGCTCGATGGGCCGGTGGCCACGGCGGTGCGCGCGGGACGGGAGAAGCTTGCAGATCGACTGATCGAGGGCCAGCTCGCTCCGGGCGCGGGAGTTCGTGCGGGCAAGGTCACGCTGGTGGGCGCGGGACCCGGCGATCCGGGTCTCCTGACGGTGCGCGCACTGCGTGCGCTGCAACAGGCCGACGTGATCCTCGTGGATCGGCTCGTGTCAAAGGAGATCCTTGGCGTGGCACGCCGCGAAGCTGAAGTCATCGATGTCGGCAAGGAGCCGGGCGGCCACGGTACCAGGCAGGAACGCATCAACCAGTTGCTCGTACTACACGCCCGCCGCGGCCGCATGGTCGTGCGGCTGAAAGGCGGAGACCCGTTCGTTTTCGGACGCGGCGGAGAGGAACTTGAATACCTCCGGCAGAACGGGATCGCCTATGAAGTCGTTCCAGGCATCACGGCGGCCATGGCCTGCGCTGCCTATGCGGGGATTCCGCTCACCCACCGCGATCACTCGCATGGCCTGCAGTTCGTCACCGCGCACTGCCGGGAATCCCTGGATCGCGTGGACTGGCACGGACTCGCGCGGCCGGATCAGACGCTTGCCATCTACATGGGCGTTGCGGAGCTGGATGCCGTTCGTGACCGGCTGCTGGAAGCCGGCATGCCGCCGTCAACGCCCGCCGCATTCGTCCAGGACGGCACACTGCCACAGCAGCGTGTCGTCGTGACAGAGCTTGCCGCACTGCCTGAGTCCGCTCGCCGGCATGCGATCGCATCGCCATCCATGCTGTTCGTCGGCCAGGTGGCGGAATTTGCAACCGAGCTCGCCTGGTTTGGCTCCGAGCCGATCAACGATGCTTGTCCGCCTGCGCGGGTCGCTGTATATGGCAAGTCATGAAACTGCATCAACTTCGTTACCTGGTTGCGGTCGTGCAGCAGGGCCTCAACGTCACGGCCGCGGCCGGCGTTCTGCATACGTCGCAGCCCGGGGTGAGCAAGCAAATCAAGCTGCTGGAGGACGAGCTCGGCTTTCAGGTATTCAAGCGCCAAGGCAGGAACATCACGCGTCTGACGGCCGCGGGCGAGAAAGTGGTGGAGCACGCCGTGCGGGTCATCGAAGAAGTCGACAATATCCGGCGATTGTCAGCCGACTTCCAAAACGAAAAACGCGGCTCGATGTCGATCGCGACCACCCACACGCAGGCGCGCTATGTCCTGCCGGAAGTCATCCGGCGTTTTCGTACCAGCTACCCTGAAGTCGACCTGCACCTGCACCAGGGAACTTCCGAACAGATAGCCGACCTCGCCTCGAAGGACCGCGTGGATTTCTCCATCGCGACAGGTTCACATGACCTGTTTCCGAGCCTCGCCCTGATGCCATGCTATCGCTGGCATCTCGACATCGTCGTTCCCAGGTTCCATCCGCTCGCCGACACGAAGCAGCCGACGCTGAAGGAGGTCAGCGAGTTTCCCGTGGTGACTTACGTTTTCAGCGTCACCGGGCGCTCGTCGCTGGCGGAAACCTTCGAGCGCGCCGGCCTGAAAATGAACGTCGTCCTGACTGCCCGCGACTCGGATGTCATCAAGACCTACGTTCGACTCGGCCTGGGCGTCGGCATCGTGGCCTGCGTGGCGCGCAGCGAAGGCGAAGATTCGGATCTCATAGCAATCGACGGTAGCCGGTTGTTCCCGGAGTACGTCACCTGGATCGGCGTGCGCCGCGGCCGGCTGCTACGGGCCTACATGTACGAGTTCATGCGCCAGTTCGCGCCACACCTGGTACGCAAAGTCGTGGATCAGGCGCTGAAAGCGAAGGATGCCGCGGCGGTTGAAGCGATATTCGACGAAGTGCCGCTGCCGCAGTTCTAGGCGATGGGCGGAGCGCGATTGCTGATCGAACGTATCTGCCTGAATCCGTAGACGAGAGCGGCAATTCCAAACAGGACCGCCGGGACCGAAGTCACGGGAAACAGGACGGGATCCGGCTCACTCATGCTTTCGGGCGCCATCTCCACGGACAGCAGGGAAGTGCCATTCTGGATCGCGTGGGCGATGATGGATGGCCAAAGCGAACGAGTCGTGTAGTACAGCCACCCAAGAACGAAGCCGATCGCCGTGGCGACGATGATGTGGTTGAGATAGTAGTGCGCGAGGCCAAACACGACGGACGAGAGCGCGATGGCCAGCAAGGGGGAGTAGTTGTTCAGGAAGCCGCGGAGGAATACCCCGCGGAACAGCATCTCCTCGATGAAGGGCGCGATGAGGCAGAGCGTGACGAAGGACACCAAGCCGCCCGACAACAACTCGGTCATCGAGCTCGCTTGCCCATCGGACATCGGGAGCAAGCGGAAGACCAGGTTGGAGAGTTCCCACGTCAGGATGAATTGACCAAAGCAGAGAATCAGGAGGGCGGGAAGGATTGGGCTGACGGTCAAACCGGGCTCCTGGCCTCCGGGATTGAATAGCTGACGGTAGTTGAGTCCCTTGTATGCAAGCAGCAACGACAGCAGTATGCCGGCAGCCAGGACGGTGACCGCGGAACCGCGCGGATCACCCGAATTGAAATTCAGTCCGGCGAACTCGAGCAGGGTTCCCGCAAGTATCTCGAAAAAAACAAGCACAATGACGACGACAATCGCCTGCCAGAAGTTCGGAAACTTCTTGTTGCGCTCCTGAGCCATTGCCTTCATTACGGTTTCATCAAAACGCTGCGCAAGCACACGACGGATGCGTTCGGGTCCGGTGCCTTGGAATCGGTTGCGAAATACCGGGCAGGCAGTTCCGCCAGCGCCAGGTGCCGATCATTCCGGGCCGAGTCTGCAAAGAACCGTTGCGCCAGGTCTGACGATCTGGAAAGTGTTTCTGCCCTGACGATCCACACCACGATATCCAGCTCGGGCTCAAACGCGGCCACGAATCGATCGTCATTACTCAGGTCCGTGTGTAGCGTCAGCGCTGCCGCGCGGCATTCGTCGAGCATCCCGGCAAATTCGCCACCGCGCACCAACGGAAACAAGCGCTGCGTCGCCCACAACGCGACCGCCGCCGCGCCCGCTCGCGAGCACTCCAGGCTGATTTCCCCCAGGTGCAGGTCCTTCGAGCTGAAATAGGTGTACGGCGAGTCATGCTTGTAGAACTTGCCGACGCCAGGATCCCGAAACAGCACGCACCCGCATCCGTATGGCTGCAATCCGTGCTTGTGCGGATCGATGACGATCGAATCGACGTCCCGGAGCCGGTCGAATGCCTGGCGGGCTGGCGGGGCCAGGTTCGACGCAAGGATGTAGTAGCCGCCGTACGCGCAGTCTGCGTGTAGCCTGAACTTGTAGCGGTCCCGTAGTTCGAGGATCCCTGGGAGGGGATCGACCGACCCGGTCGCCGTCGTTCCAAGCGTCGCGACAACCGTCCCGACGCCGCCTTGCTTCAAGCGATCTTCCAGCGCGGTCAGGTCCATTCGCGCATGCCGATCGGTCGGCACGCTCTCGAACGCCAGTTTCAGCACGCCGCTGATGCGGTTGTGCGTGTAATGCGCCTGTTCCGAGGCGAGGATCACGCCGTCGGGCCGAAGCTGCCCGGCGATCCAGAGCGCCTCGAGGTTCGCCATCGTGCCGCCGCTCGTCAGGTGGCCGAGATGGGCGTCCCACCCGAACATGCGCGCGATCTCGGCGACCGCTTCCTTCTCCATCCGTGAACTTGCGCGCCCGCCGTCAAGCGCGTGGTTGTTGGGGTTGATATGCAGCGCGAGCGAGTAGGCGAGGCGCGCCACCGGATGCGGCGGCTTCAACATCTGCCCTGCGTACTGCGGGTGGAAGTACGGATAGTTGTCGTGCATGCGCTCGGCGACTTCGAGCAGCACCTTGCGGATTGCGGCCTCGTCCACGTGCGGCGGATCGAATGCCGGCAGGCTGGAAAAGCCTCTTTCCATCCGCTCGATCGCCTCCCGGAGCAACCCGAGCGAGTCCTTGTCGAACTGGAAAGCTCCTCCCTGACTCACTTGTCCAGAATACGCGATCCCCACGTGAGCCGCCGTCCCTCAGCGCATGCGCGGATGAGCATGTTGAGCCGGTTGGCGCGCGTCTCGGGTTTCCTGGCTGTGGTGATCCACCAGTTGACCAGGTGCAAGTAGCCCGGCGTCAAACTGCCGTAGTACTTCCACGCAGCGGCATTGCGCTTGATCGTCTTGATGTCTTGCGGCGGCAGCTTCGCCTTCGTGCGCTGTTCGTAATGCGCCCGGCCGGACCTGGTCTTGGTCCTGGCAGCAAATGCCGCGAGCCCGGCGGCCTTCATGCGGCCGGCTCTCTTGAGCTCGGCCATCCGGCGGATGTTGATGTTGCTCCAGTGGGAGCCGCGCCTTCGCGGCGTGAAGCGGATCTGGTAGCGCTCGTCGTCTATTCGTCGACGTACGCCGTCGATCCAGCCGACGCAAAGCGCTTCATCCACTGACTCGGGCCAGCTGATGCTCGGGGTGCCGGTCCCCTTCTTCATGTAGCCGGCGACGAGTTCCGGCGCGGTCGCGGCATTCTTCGCGAACCAGCGTCGGAGTGCTTTCGCGTTCTCGAAGAAGACGGGCTTCTGAGTCACCGGTGATTCCGGAATCAGCCTGCGGCAACCGCCTCGACTTCGATCTTCCACTGCGGCTCGAGCAGCCGGCAGCAGACGACCGTCACCGCCGGCCGGTGCGAACCCAGGTATTTCACGCGCATCCGGACATTCGCCTCGTCGTACTGCGGGTCCGCGAGATAGAAACGCAGGGAAACGAGACAGTTCAATCCCATGCCGGCGTTCTTGAGGATCGTTTGCAGGTGCGCCCAGATCCGCTCGGCCTGGCCCTCGAAGGAATCCGGCATGGTCCTGCCATCCGGTTCGTAGCCATTCAGGCCGCTGATAAAGAGCAGGCGTGAGCCGGCCGCGACCTCGACCGCGTGGCTGTAGGAGCGATAGGGCGGAAAGACGCCCGCCGGATTGTGCGTGGTGATTGCCATCCTTCTAGGCGCGCCGGTTGTCGACGATGTATGACCGGGTGATCTCGCCGATGTTGCGCGTGCCCGCCTGGCGCATCGCAAGCAGCAGTTCCTGCCGCAGGATCGAGAGGACTTTCTCGACGCCCTCCTGCCCGAACGACGCGAGGCCCCAGATGTAGGGCCGCCCGAAGGCGACGGCGTTCGCGCCGAGCGCGAGGGCCTTGAAGATATCCGAGCCGCGGCGGAAGCCGCCGTCGACGATGACCGGCACGCGACCGCGGACGCCGCCGGCGACCTCCGCAAGACTATCAATGGAAGACCGGCCGCTGTCTTCGGCACGGCCGCCGTGATTCGAAACGATGAGGCCATCGACACCATGCTCGATGGCGAGCTCCGCGTCCTCGCGCGTCACGATGCCCTTGACGACGAGTTTCCGCGGCCAGATGTCGCGCAGCCGCTTGAGATATTCCCAGGTCATGTTGATCGGCGTCAGGTCGGTGACTGTCGAGATGTCGAGGCCGGCGAACATCGGCTTGCCGGTGATGAAGCCGCTCAGTCTTGTGCGGCTGGTCGTATGACAGGCCGTGCAATCGCGCGAATCGCGCGGGAGCGAGCGCGCCAGCGTGAGGCGGTTGGACCCTCCCTGGAGGTCTGCCGTCAGCGCGAGAACGGGACAGCCCGCCGCTTCGGCGCGGCGCACGAGCGCCTGCGTGATGGCCCACTGGTCGGTGGGATAGAGCTGATACCAGATGGGTGCTCCACGCGCGGCCGTGACGTCTTCGACGGAAGTGGAGGCGACCGTCGAAAGGATCTGGAGATGCTTCATCGACTTCGCCGCCCTGGCCGTTGCGAGCTCGCCATCCGGATGGAATGCGCGCTGGCTGCCGACCGGATCGATGACGATCGGCGAATCCCACGTCGTGCCGAACAGGTTGACGGACATGTCGATCTTGCTGAGGTCGACGAACCGGCGGACCCGCACGCCGTAGTTCGCAAATCCCGCAGTGTTGGCGTGCAGCGTCGCGTCGCCGTCGACGCCCGTCGCGAGATACCCGAAATGCGCGGGCGGCAGCACCGAGCGCGCGACGCGCTCGAAGTCAAACACGTCGAGCGCCTTGTCTGCGGCGGCAATGATCGGATCCGCATCCTGGGCCAATGCCCTGATCGCCGGTCCCAGGCCGGCGAGTACCGGACCCGCGAGCATGGTCTGCAGGACGCGCCTGCGCGTCCGCGGATTGTCGGTCACGTTGAATCCCCCTTGTAACCCGCCGATTCTGGCCTAAGGCACGACCGCAAGGAACAGAAATACCGCGAACAGGACGAGGTGCACGGCGCCCTGAAGCACTGTCGCCCGGCCGCGGGATACAGTCATCGCCGTAATGAGCAGGGTCAGCGCGAGGAGTGCGACCTCCTTGTCGGCGAGGCCGAGATCCAGCCTCAGGTCCAGCGCGATGGACGTCGCCGCGACGACGGGGATGGTGAGGCCGATAGTCGCGAGCGCGGACCCCAGTGCCAGGTTGAAGCTGGTCTGCATACGGTTGCGAAGGGCGGCGCGCGCAGCGGCCCAGGTTTCCGGCAGCAGGACCATGAGCGCGATTGCGATGCCGACGACGGTGTGCGGCACGGACGCGTTCTCGACCGCGGCGCCGATGCTCGGCGAGAGACTCTTGGCCAGGCCGACAACCGCGACGAGAGAGAGGAACAGCAAGGCTAAACTCGTCCAGGCGACAGTGAGCGAGGGAGTCGGAACATGCGGCTCTTCCGATTCGCCCTCGATCGGCAGGAAATACTCGCGATGCCGCACGGTCTGGACGAACACGAAAACACCGTACAGCGCGAGCGAGACCAGGCCTGCGAAGACGAGCTGCGACGTCGAGAACTGCGGCCCCGGCTCAGTGACCGTGTAACTCGGCAGGACGAGTGTCAGCGTGGCAAGCGTCGCCAACACCGAGAACGAGGGATTGGTGCCTTCGACCCGGAACTCGAGCACGCGGTGGCGCAGCGCCCCGAGCAGGAGGCAGACGCCCACGACCCCATTGCAGATGATCATGACGGTCGCAAAGACCGTGTCGCGGGCCAGTGCGCTCGTAGCCTCGCCGCCGGAAAGCATCAGCGCGACGATCAGCGAGGCCTCGATCACGGTCACGGCGAGCGCAAGGACCAGCGTGCCGAAAGGCTCGCCGACGCGGAGCGCAATGACCTCGGCATGATGAACGGCCGCGAAGACCGATGCGAACAAGGCCAGGACGACGACACCAAGCAGGACCCAACCGAGCGGGCGGTCCCAGACCACCGCCAGCAGGAGACAGGCGGCGATCGGCAGTAAGAAACTCCAGACCGGTGTGCCGAAGACGTTCTTGTTCAGCATTCAGCAGTCGCCGACCCGCTTTGCCGTGAGCTGTTCTCTCGTCGTAATTCCGTCCTGGCGGGCCTCGACGTCGACGCGGTAGGCAGAGTCGCTTTCGGCGGTGATGACGCTCTTGGACTGCATTGAAACGCCCAGGATGGTGCATTCGGCGCTGAACGTATAAAGGTTGCCGCTGCGCGCGACCGGGCTCATCTTGCAGGTTCCAAGTGCCGCTTCGTTCTTCTTTTTCATGTCCGCCGTCGGATCGGTGCACTTCTGCGTCGTCAATGCCACCGGCTTTCCGTCGCCGCCATCGACGCTGCGGTCAAACTCCCACAGGCCCTGGCGAAATACCGGCAGGTCGTCGGCGAGGGCCGGCATGGCAAGACTGATCAGGAATATCGCAATGGAAATGCGCATGAGGATTCTCCTTTCGTACAGTGCGAACCAGAGTACTCCGTCAGCTGCAGGATGCATCTTGCTCACTGGCGATCCTCCTTCACGGTTCGGGACTGTCTGTGTCATCTTCCCCCTCGTCCATTTTCTTGCGCGCATTGGCTGCGAGCTTCTCGTATTTCCTGCGAAATTTCTCGAGCGCCACTTCGTCCAGCTCCTCGAGGTCCATCAACGCGTTGTGACCCTTGGTTACGCGGATCAGCTCGTCGAGCTTGATCTGGATCGCCGCGGTGTCGCGGTTCTGCGTGTTCTGGATCAGGAACACCATCAGGAAGGTGATGATGGTCGTGCCGGTATTGACGACGAGCTGCCAGGTCTCGCTGAAACCGAAGATCGGGCCTGAGAACATCCAGACGAAGATGGAGCCGGCGGCAATGCCAAACGCGGCCGGCCGGCCGGTGAATTGCGCGGCCTTCTTGGAAAAGCGCGTGAACCAGGACTGTTTGCGATACATGCTTGCTACCTCAGCGCATTAAGAATGGCCCTGAACGTGATCTCCATGTCGTCCTGCGTCGTCGCCCAGGAGCTGATGCTGATCCGCATCGCCTCGCGGCCCTGCCAGCGGGTCCCGCCGCACCAGCAATCGCCCGCCTTCTGCAACGCGGCGATCACTCTCTTCGTGCGCTCGTCATCGCCGAACGAGACGACGACCTGGTTCAGGACGACGTCGTTCAGGACCTCGACGCCTGCGAGGGTGAGCTGGTCCGCGAGCCAACGCGCCTGGTCGCAGTTGCGATCGATCAGTTCAGCGAGGCCGCTGCGTCCGAGTTGCCGCAAGGCAGCCCAGACATCGATGCCGCGTGCGCGACGGGAGCTGTCCGGCGTGAGATCGATGGCGTCGCGGTGCTGACCGAGCAGCAGGTAGTCGCCCGTGATGGACATCGCGGCACGAAGACTCTCGGCCTTGCGGACGAGGGCGACGCCGCAGTCGTAGGGCACGTTGAGCCACTTGTGGGCATCGGTCGCCAGGGAGTCTGCGTTCTCGAAGCCTGCCGTCAGTCGCGCGCGCTTCGGCGACGTCCGGGCCCAGAGGCCGAATGCGCCGTCGACGTGCACCCAGGCACCCGCCGCGTGAGCGCGCTCGATGATCTCTGCCGCGGGATCAAAGCTGCCTGCATTCACATTGCCGGCCTGGATGCAGACGATGGCTGGCGCATGGATCGCGGGAAGCGCCGAGGCGATCATCCGGCCTTGCGCATCAACCGGCACGCGCACCACGTGCGCGCGCCCGAATCCCAGCAGGGCGATCATCTTGAAAATCGTCGCATGCGCTTCCTGGCCCGCAATCACTTGCACCGCGGGTGCGCCCCGCAGGCCGTGCTTGTCGACGTTCCAGCCGGCCTTGCGCAAGACCTCGTGGCGGGCCGCGGCGAGGCCCGTGAAATTCGCCATCGTCGCGCCGGTTACGAATGTTCCCTCCGAATCGGCGGGAAAGCCGAAAAGATCCTTCAACCAGCGCAGCGCCGTTTGCTCGAACAGGGCCGCAGCGGGGGAGCTCGTATAGCTGAAGCAGTTCTGGTCCCAGCCCGTCGCCAGCGTGTGCGCCGCGGCAGCAGCCGGCAGGGCGCCACCCGTCACGAAACCGAAATAGCGGCCGCCGGCAGATGCGACGGTGGCAGGTGAGCCGTAGTCATCCATGAACGCGAGAACGTCGTCGGCGGGCGTCGGCCCATCCGGCATCTCAGTGGCAAGCGCAGACTCGAGCCGCCGCACATTCTCGGGACGCGGAAATACCGGTCGAGAGCCGAGCTCGTCGAGGTACTTCTGGCCGCGCCGAGCGGCGTCGATCAGCGGCTTGGGAGTTGCGTCATCCGTGGACTTCCGTGTCACAAGCTCCGTCCATTGAAATCGTTGATCTTGACCCTGGAAAGGTCGAAGTCCGGCAGGCAGCGCACGTTGACCGAGGCGACTTCGTTGCCCTTCGAATCTTTGCCGAATGCGATTGTCGCGCAGCCGCAGACATTGCAGAAATGGTGGGCAATGTGGTGCTTGTTGAACTTGTAGGTGCTGAGGTTTAACTCGGACGTCTTCATGTTGACCTGTCGCCGGGGCAGGAAAGCCAGCAGGTAGCCTTTCCGGCCGCAATGCGAGCAATTGCATTGCGTGACCTCCGATATGTCGGCCTCGATCTCGTACGCGATCCGCCCGCAATGACAGCCACCCTGGTACTTGTTCAATTCCGACTCCTTAACGTACGTCCGTGACTACCGCGCGGCCGCCGCGCCGCTCGAGATCAATGATGAGCGTTTCGCCCGCAGCTTTGTGGACGAGATAAGTCTCGGGTGTTTCGACGTACCGCGCGTGTGACGAGGTGCTGTGGCTGGAGACGGTCTCGCCCGCGGCGTCCCTGCACCAGACGATCATCGCTCCGACTTTGTCGAGTGCACCTTGTAAGGGCCCTCGCATTGGCCGGGCCGCGACGGCGTTGCGTGATGAATGCTGTCCGTCGCCCCATCCTGCGCACGCAGCCGGTCTGCACCTGCCTCGATGTCGGCGGCAAGGCGCGTTGCAGGATCCGTGGCTACGCCGCAGGCGGACAAAGTGGCGAACGCGAACGCAGCCGCCACCCGAGTCTTCACGCCTCGTCCACCAAGCCGGTCCGGATCGCGTGCTCCCTGTTCCGGAAGATCGCCATCGCGGTTCGCATCGGCAGGAAGCCAAGCTTCTTGTAGAAGCCCTCCTTGCCAGGGTTGGCGTACAGGATGATTTTGCGATGAGTCGCCGAGGACTCGCGGAGCTTGTCGATAATGGCCTTGCCGAGACCCCGGCCCTGGTAGCCGGGGTGCACGGCGACGTCACAGATATAGGAGCAATCGATTCCATCCGCAAGCGCCCGCCCGGCGCCGACGAGCAGCTCCTGGTCGAACACGAAGCACTTGAACATGCTGTTCGTGAAGCAGGTCTCGAGGTCCGCGGGACTCTTGTCGCCAAGCGGTGCGATTCGGTAGAGCTCCGAGAGCGCATTCCAGTCGATGCCGGCGTCGTCGAACTGCCATCGCATGGGCTATTGCGTCCCGAGGTGTCTCTTCGCGGAGAGCTCTCCGATCTGCCGGCCCATTGCGATGCCGGCGTCCGTCGAGCTGCGGTAATGCACCCCGTCGTAAATGCGCGCGATCGCCACTTCCTGGATGAACTCCTCGGTGGACTTCCAGCTGCGTTTCGATCCCTCGACCATGTAGCTGGTCGAGGTCAGCACCGGTGCCGGGCCATCGCCGATCTCAGCCTGCAGGACCGTGGCGACCGTCGCAGCCAGGATGCAATGCGCGCAGGGGTACTCGGGATGCATCGGCGTGTCGATGAGCGGCGACCAGGAACCGTCGCGCTCCGTCGCGTCGTTGCCGTCCTTATCGCCGTTTCGGATCGCGGTGATCGGACGCCAGAAGGCGTAGTGATACTTGGCATCGAACACGGCGATGACCGCGTCGTCGACGGCCTGCGAAACGGCGGCGAAAAGCCGGGCATTCTTCGCGACGTCGCGCCCGGGCTGGTCCGCGACCGAGCGCACGATGCCGTAGTAGATCGAGGGCAGCGTCGCTTCCCAGAAATGCGCGATCTCGGTCTGTTCCGGCGTGCGTGTCGAGCCGGTCTTGGCACCGAGCGCCTTGACCTCGTTGTAGTCGCGCGCCCAGATTGCGCTGCCGAGTTCCGGCGGGGGCCCCGGGCGGAACTGCGACGGGCCAATCATCAGCCAGGGCTTGCGTTGCGGCCACTGCGGCACGACGGGAAGCGTCGTCGGCACATAGACGCCGGCGGCTGTCGTCGGCCGATAGCTTTCCGGCGTCGATGCGCCGTCATCGGCTCGCAATTTCATGACCCGGGCGGCTGCTTCAACGCCGGCGGCGATGCCCTTGTCCCGGGCGTCACCTGCCGCGATCGAGGCCAGGGATTCCTGGTAGGCGTGCTCGATCGCCTCCTTCTGCGAGGGTGCCAGTGCCGTTAATACCGCGTGATTCGCTGCGGCGACCGCGGCCTCGCGCGAAGCGTCCGGCGACGACTTGATGGCTTCGAGCACAGCCGTCTGGGTGATCGCCATCGCGCGGTTTGCCAGGGGCGTATTGAACTTCGCCGCGGCGACCGTTGCGCAGGCCCTCGCATTCCAGTCAGAAACGATGTCGGCGCCCGCCGGCGCGGCGATCGCGATCGCCGCGCCGAGGAGCCAGGCGAGCCTCTCCGTTTTTCTCATGTGGCTTTCTCCCTGAATTATTCCTTGTATGGCGCGGCCCCTGCGATCGCTGCGACGATTGAGAAGACGAGCTGGAATGCGCCGACAGACAGCCAGAGGCCTTCACTATAGAAACCAAGCGGTATGAATTGCACCGGACCCGTGAGCGAGTAGGCGACCCAGGCCACGAGGCCCGCCCAGGTTGCGGTCGTCGCGCTCGGGCCGAGCCGCGGGCGGAGCAGCACGTAGACGTACATCGTCAGGAAGCCGCGGCCCATTTCGAAGACGACGAAATAAACCATCGACCAGCCGGCGTGTTCCTTCATGGTGGTACCAAGCGCCGCGACCAGCGCCGTCCACTGTTCGTTGACCACCTTCTGGTGCAGGAAGCCGTCGCTCACGAAACAGATCGCGGCGACTATCAGGGCCCCGAGCACGAAGCGGCCCCAGTTGACGTTCTTCATTGCAATCCCCCCTTCTGAATCGATGGAACGATGTATTCGCCGATCAATTGGTCAGGCCAGCGGCTCCAGATCCCGCCCTGCAGGTAGTTTCCACCGGTGAAAACGGCCACGAGGTGAAGTTCCGGCGCGACGATCAGGAGTTGCCCGCCATTGCCCGTCGCGGCATAGGCCGTATGGCGACGCTCTCCGGAGCGGAGGCCATTGAGATGCCAGGCGAGCGCATCCTCGCCTTCGGAGTACGCCTCGCCGAATTCCTCCTCAGTGAGGCCAGTCGTCGCGCGCGTGATCTTCATGCGTGGCGCGGTCGATTCCTTGACCCACGCGGCATTGACGATCCTTCGGCCTTTCCAGACACCGCCGTCGAGATACGCCTGACCGACCTTCAGCAGGTCACGTGGCCTCAGGAAAGCGCCACCGCCGAGATAACCCTCGTCGTTTGGAATCAGGTTCCAGTGCCAGGGGCCGAACTGGAGCGGCTCGGCGACCTTCTGCCGGAACAACTCCGGGAGCCAGGTCTTCGTTGCCGTCGTGAGTGCGCCGCCAACGAGATTGATGTTGGCGGAGCAATAAGCGTAGCGCTTGCCGGGGTCGTGCGCCATCGGCAGGTCGAGCGTGTACTTCCACCAGTCCGGCTGTTCGCGCTGCGCCTGCATGGTGTTTTCATTGCCCGGTGACGCGTCGTCGTAGTCGTTGCAGGCAAAGCCGGCGGAATGCGTCATGAGATGTGCGAGCGTGATCTGTGCCTTGCGCGGATCGGGATTGGCGAATGGCTCGCGTCCTGACATCAGCGCATAGACCTTCGATTGAGGGCCGATCTTGACGCCATCCTTCATCGCGGCGCCGAGCAGCACGGACGAAAACGTCTTTCCGGCAGAACGGAGATCGTGCGGCTGGTCCCGTTCGTACCCGAAGAAGTATTCCTCGACGACGAGCTTGCCACGATAGGCGACGAGCATGGAATGGATCAGTGACGGCCGGCGTGCCGCCGGATCGCCGTCGATGACGGTCTGCACCATGCGCGTTATCGCGGCCTCGTCGAGCCCCAACTCGCGGCCGCGCGCCGTTTCCCAGCCGTCGGTTGTGATGGACGGCTCGTGGTATGAGTAAGGGGCGCTGCCCGGCGGCCGCGGAGAGAATTTCGCCGCCTCCTCGGGTGTCCGGCGCACGAGTTCGATTTCGCCGCCGCCGTCCGGCCAATCAATGCGGATGCGCTGGGAGCCGCCCAGGTATTTCGCCTCGATGCGGTACTCGGGCGCGGCGGGATCGGTGCCGGCCGTGAAGTCCAGGTCATCGCCATCGCGTGCCACGCGATACTGCATCGCGGGCCCACGCGAATTCTGCTCAGGATTGCGGAATGCGGCCATGAGCACGCCGTCGTCATTCCGGAAGATCCTGAGATATAGCGTGAACGGGTTCGGGAGCGGGCGTAATACGCCGATGAACGTGCGCTGGCCGGTGAGCGACAGCGTCATCGGCGTCGCGAAGGCCTGGCTGGAACCGCCGGGGAAGCGCGGATCCTGCTTCGCCGCAGGGCGAATCCAGAAGCCAACGATCGCCTGCTCGCCGAGCGTTCCGCGGAAGCGGCCGGCATCGTCCGGAAATGCGAACCGTATGTCGGAGCCATCCGGCTTGAACTCGGTCGAGACATTGCCGACAGCGGCGCGCCAGGAGTCGGTGCGGCGCACGACCGTCAGTTCGCCCTGAAGTGGCGCGCCGAAGTTCGCTACATGGGACCAGATGCCGATCAACGCCTCGTCGTCTGCCGCGACGGTCGGCGCGGCGACGAGGATTCCCGCGGCACAGAGGAGTGGAGCCAGCCAGATAGGTTTCATGCGGTGACTCGCGTGAAATTCATGATCCAGTTCGTCTCCCAGTTCGCGCCGGCATCCGCGGAAAAGGCCTGCTCCCAACGCGGGGCGTCCTTGGCGGGCATTGACCAGAGGAAGCGAACACGAATCGGCCGGCCGTTGAGCTCGTCCTCCGCGTAAAACGCGCCGATGCCGTTTTCGAAGCCGCCGACGACTGGCTTGTCGAGCGAGCCCGGATTGCGGCCGTCGAGCCACCAGATGGTCCACTGCCAGGTTATCGAATTGAAAGTTCGGAGGGTCAATGCCCGGTAAGGATCGCCCGGGAGATTGAGTTCGTTGTCATCCATGTTGCCAAGACCGCCAAGGACCTTCCGGGTCTCGCAGCTGCCATCAAACTCGGTCCACTCGTGACATCCGGCCAGCCGCTCGTTGAGGCGGCGGTGATGAACCTGCCAGCGACCGATGAAGAAATCGAAATCGCCGGCGCCCGACCGGCTGGCATGCACGCTCATGATTCGCGCATCTTACTCGCGTGGCGCCGGGCGACGAATGGGTGGTCGGCTTCTTCCTACAAGCTCGGCGCCCATGAAGCCCGCGAACCGGATCTGCATGGCTCAGGGGCTCCTTGCCGGCAACCATCGATTGACGCGCGCGCAGTACTCCTCGTACTCGCGCCCGAACACGCGCTTCAGGTGCGGTTCTTCGTAGAACATGACGAACAGGTGGAATGCGACGGCGACGCCGAGCGCATACCAGAGTAAAGCCGTCGTCCAAAAAAGCGTAGCCCAGCCCACGATCGTCGTAAGCACGCCGAGATACATGGGATTGCGGACGTGCCGGTACAGGCCCCGCGACACGAATTTCCGCGGTTCGCCGATCGGCGCAGGCGTGCCGCGGCCGAAGACGGCGAAATCCCATTGGCAGGCGAGGTAGATCGCGGCGCCGAGCGCGATCAGCAACGAACCGGCGATCAGGGCAAGACCGGTTCCGATCGGTTCATTACGCGCGACATAGAGCGGCACGTATACGGCGACCGTGCCGGGCACGATGAGGGTGAATGCCAGATTCCGCAGGAACAGTAGCATCCACCCGCATCGTACACCGTGAGGTCAGGCAGTCGAACGCTGCTTGCCGTAGGTCTGTGCGAGGACCTCGATGGCACTGGTCCAGCCCTTGGTGTGTCCTTCGACCTGCTCGGAGGGCAGCTTCTCATGCGTCAGTACGATTTCCGTGACGCCGCGCGTCGGCTTGAACTCGATCGTGACGAGCGAATCGTTGTTCTTCGCGTAGGGCGAGTTCCATGTGAAGACGAGGCGCCGGGGGCGGTCGATTTCCTTGTAGGTGCCTGTGTGCGGCACGGGTCCCGATGGTGTCTGCATGATGATCTCGAACGCTCCGCCGACCCGCGGATCGACTTTGGCGCTCGTGCGCAGCGTGCCGACGGGAAGCAACCAGACGGCGAGGCTCTTCGCATCGAGCCAGGCGTCGAAGAGTTCCTGGGCGGGGGCGGCGATTTCGCGCCGCACGGTGAGGGTTGGGGCGGTAGCGTCGTTCATTTCGATTTCCTCTTGCTGTTTCGCTTGCGTTTGTCTGTGACAAATTTGTCGAGGGCTTCCAGGCGGTCCTCCCAGAAGCGCTTGTAGTGCTCGATCCATGCGGCGGCCTCGGCGAGCGGGGCGGCGTTTAGCGAGAGCACGTGGTCCCTTCCGCGCACCGTGCGCTGCACGAGTCCGGCGCGCTCGAGCATGCGGACGTGCTTGGAGACGGAATTCAGCGAGATCGGGAATTCGGCCGCGACCTCGGTGACGCGGGCATCGCCCCTAGCGAGCCGGGCGAGGATTGCCCGGCGCGTGGAATCGGCCACTGCCCCGAGCAGGTTGTCCATCGCCTGATTCCGATATTCACCCATAGGGGTGAATATAGACCAGCCATGCGTGCTTGGCAACCCCAAAGGGGACGCGCACCTTTAAAGGTGCGCGTCCCCTTTGAGTAAGTCGCTGATTTCGCCGAAGCCGGCGGAGTCTTTTGCGTAGGTGAAGCTGCCGCGGTCCTTCATTTCGCGCGCACCGCGCAGGAAAGCACCGAGCGCGGTCGTCGCAAGCGCGCTGCCGACGCTGACGCGCCGCACGCCCATGTCGGATAACTCCGCGAGCGTGAAGCGCTGCGGCTGCGTGCCCATCAGGAAATTCACCGGGCGATCGACGGAGCCGACGATCGCGGTGATCTCTTCGCGCGTCGTGATGCACGGCGCATAGAGCACGTCCGCGCCCGCTTCCTGGTAAGCCTGCAGCCGGCGAATCGTGTCCTTCAGGTCCGGGATGCCGACGAGGTAATTCTCCGCCCGCGCGGTCAGCGTGAACGGGAAGGGCAGCGCGCGCTTCGCTTCCACCGCCGCGCGAACGCGGTCGACGGCGATTGCGAGCTCGTAAACCTTCTCGCCCGGGCGGTCGAAGGAGTCCTCGATCGAGCCGCCCACGACGCCGGCCTCAGCCGCGAGACGGATCGTTTCTGCAACCAGCTTCGCGTCGTCGCCGAAGCCATTCTCGAGATCGGCGCTGACGGGCAGCTCAGTCGCTGCCGCGATCTCCGCCACATGCGCGAGCATGGCGTCGCGGCCGACTTCGTTGTCCCGCAGGCCAGAGGAGAACGCGAAGCCCGCGCTCGTCGTCGCGAGTGCCTCGAAGCCAAGCTTTGCAAGGATGCGCGCGGTACCGATGTCCCAGGGATTCGGAATGATGAATGCCTGCTTGCGGCCATGGAGCGCGCGGAAGCTTTCGGCTTTCTGGATTTGGGTCTTCATCACTTGTTTCCTTCCGTTGAAGCCGGGTCACGGCCCGGCAGCATGAGCTTGACGAGCGAGATTACGAGCCCGATCGATGCAACCCCGAGCGACAGCTTGAGCCAGATGCCGGCACTTGCCTTGAAGCCCATGGCGTCCGCCCAGAAGTAAATCGGCACTACCGACGCCAGCAACATCCCGCATAAAACCGCGCCGCCGCGCGGAGCCTTGAGCGACAGGGCGGCGAAGACGACGGCGAGCAGGAGCGACGGCACGCCAAAGAGGAGCACGAAGAGGCTGCTGGACTCCGTTGCGTAGCAGACGGCTGGCCACGCGAGCGCGGCCACCAGTACCGATAGTCGCCGTTTCATCTCGCTCCCTCGGTGACAGGCCGACAGCGTATCAGCCGTCGTAAGCCTTCTGCAGGGCCGCGATGTCGGGTTTCTTCTGCGTCATCATCAGCGCGAATGCCCGTTGCGATTTCGGCGACTTATGGTCGGCGAGAAGCTTCGGAATGACTTCCGGCACGATCTGCCACGAGAGGCCGTACTTGTCCTTGAGCCAGCCGCAGACCTGCGCCTGCGGGTCGCCACCGGCGCTGAGCTTTCCCCAGTAGTAGTCGACTTCCTTCTGGTCCTTGCAGCGCACCTGCAGGGAGACGGCCTCGGTGAACTTGAAGATCGGGCCGCCGTTCAGGGCCGTAAAAGGCTGCTTGTCGAGCTCGAACTCGACGATCATCACCGAGCCCGGCTTCTGGCCGTGGGTTTCCTTGCCGGCTTCGCCGTAGCGGCCGATTTTCTTGATTTTCGAGTTCTTGAAGATCTTGACGTAGTACTTCGCGGCCTCTTCCGCCTGGTTGTCGAACCAGAGACAGGGCGTGATACGAGTGGTGGACGGCATCTCGGGAGTCTCCTTGTGCTTGTTTCCTGGTAGTAGTCGCTTGGAGACGCGCCGAATCGACAAGTTCTTCTTGAAACGGGACAGACACTCTTGGCCGACCTGTCCGGGGCGAAATCGGGTACTAAGCCGTCTTCGGGGCGGCGAGGCTCTTGGTGTAGTTGTAGAACAGTTCGTCCCGATTCCATCCGCAGGATTCGTAGAGCAACTGCCCGATCCTGTTCGTTTTCGCAGTCTGCAGCTCGAGGCGTGCCGCGCCATTTCTTCGCGCGTGGGCTTCCGCCGCCTCCATGAGCGCGCGGCCCGCGCCCGTGCCTCGCGCTGACGGCGCGACAAAGAGGTCGTACAGCACGAAGGTGCGGTCGGCGAGGACGGAGCAGAACGCCGGGTAGAGCTGCGTGAAGCCGACGATGTCGCCTTCGGCGTTCTCGGCGACGATCACCACCGATTCCTTGCGCTGAAAGCGCTCGCTCATGTAGCGGCGGGCGAGGGCGAGGTCTGCAGGCTTCTCATAGAACTGCCGATAGGCATCAAACAGCGGTGCTATTGCATCGAGGTCCCGTGCCTCGGCAAGGCGGGTTTTGACCTTGCCCATCTCCTACTCCTTGCTCACGATTTCGAATCGCGCCCAGACGACTGCGTCAACCTTGATCTGATGCGGCTGAAATACGACAACCGTCACCGGAGTTCCCTGCATTTTACTTGCGGTGACGACGACCTCCGAGTAGCGGTCGTTGGCCCGTTCATTGAGATTGTCGGTCACCCAGAGTTTTTCTTCGTCCACCTGAAACGGCAAGCCCAGCTGGATACCGAGTTCCCCCGCAATCGCCGTGGCCTTTCCGCGCGCATTTCGTGCAGCGGCGACGAGCGCACGATCTTTGAGGGCAGCACGATCATCGACCCCGACCGTGACGTTTCCAATCTGATCCACCTTCGCATCGACAAGCGCCTGGGCAAATTCCTCGTACTTGGCGACGGCGCGCAGCTTGATGGTGATATCCCGGGATACTTCATAGCCGCGAAGTGTCTGGTTGTCGTTCCGGTCCGACTGGTACTCGCGTTCGACTTCAACGCCTGTCGTTTCAATATCGGAACCCGCAATCTGCAGTTTGGCGGCTGCAGTCATGATGCGTTGTGCCCGATCGTCGACGTCCGACTTGAGTCGGTCGAGATCAGGGCCGACAGCGAGCAGCGTCATCTGGATCTTGACGAAATCGGGTGGCACCTCGACGAATGCCTCTCCTTTGGTGGTAACGAAACGATCTTTTGCCAGGGCGGGCATGAATGCCATCAAGAGAGCCACAGCGAATAGTGTGCGCATGTCGAATTCCCCCTCTAATGCCGTTATGGCCCGCGCGGCAGCATCTTGTCCAGCAGCTCGTAGCCCGCGCGCTCGCCGTAGCCATGTCTCCGATAGAACGCCCGCGCCTTTTCATTCCCGTGCCCGAGCTGCAGCGAGACATTGGTGCACCGCCGGCGGACGAGCTCGTCCTCGGCGGTCTTCAGCAGTTTCGATCCGATGGCATGGCCGCGCTGTGACGGCAGGACGAAGAACTCGTCGATTTCAGCGGTGAGTCCGAGGTGCTCGAGGCTGAATACGTAGGCAGCGAGGAGATAGCCGACAGCATCGGGGCCAATGCTCGCGATCCAGGCGCTGCCTAGCGCCGGGTCGGCAAACAGGCGCTCGAGCTCGATCGCGACCCGGGCCGGATCAAAACCGCTGATGTCCTCGAATCGCCAGTATTCCTCGACGAGCGGCAGCAGCGCGGGAATGTCGATGCTCCCGATCGGGCGGATGACGACGGTCATGACCGTTTACCCAGTTTTCTTTGCCAGGCAATGCGAAGCAATGCCTTCACGTCGTCCGGCCGTGCCTTTTCGAGATCGACGCGGAGGCCGACGATCTTCCTGCCCCAGCCGAGTTTCTCGTAAGTATCCGGGTACAGGACGACCATGCGGTCGCGATCCTCCTCGTCGACGAAAACGTGAAGTGTGCCGCCTTCCATCGGTGCCGTCGCATAGATCCGGCCGCGCACGCGGAACGAGGTGTACCGATGGTGCGGCGACTCGGTCGTGCCAAGAAGCGCCATTGCCATCCGGCGGACATCGTCCAGCAACATGCGGGTCGTACCCTGCCGCCCGAAGCGGCGATAATCGCGGCGGAGGTGCCGCCATGTTCAGGAAAGTAGCATTCACGATGTATCCCGTGCAGGACTGGAAGCGGGCACGGGCGTTTTACGGGGAAACGCTGGGCCTCAAGATCGGCAGCAAGTCGCCGGACGGCGTCTGGACCGAGTACGACCTGCCGGGCGGTGGCTGCCTCGCGCTCTTCGGAAACAAGGACATGAAACCTTACGAGGACGCCGGCGCGAGCGTCGCGCTCGAGGTCGATGACCTCGACAAAGTCAACGCCGACCTCAAGGCCAAAGGCGTGCGCTACAAGGCGGACATGATCCACTCGCCGGTCTGCCGGATGTCGGTCATCCTCGATTCCGAGGGCAATTCGATCATCCTGCACGAGCTCAAGAAGAAATAGCGGCTAGGGCGCGAGCTTCGTCGCCACCATGTAAATGAAGGTTTCGAGCTCGGGCGACGGCTCCGGATACGGCATCTCGGAAAAGCCGAGCCGGCGGTAGAGCGCGATCGCGCGCGGATTGCTCGCGATGACGAACAGCGAGTATTGGTCCACGCCGAACTCTGCCGAGCCCCAGCGGGCCTGCTCGCGGATGAGCGTCGTGCCATGACCATGGCCGCGCAGTTTTGGCGACACCGCGAGCCTTCCGAAGTGGCATCGCCCGACGCGGAGATAGCACTGCCCGAAGGCCGCAAGCTGCCCGTCCCCAACGAGCGACCACGTGGGCAGGCTCGAGAGTTTTGCGTCCTCCCGGAATGTCGCTTCCGTGAAGGGAAACCGAAACGGCGGGCCGCCCCACGTTCGGGTCTCGTCGGCATTCCGGAACCAGGTCATCAGCCCCGGAAGCTGCGAGTCGTGAAATCGCTGGAACTTCACTCGGCTTGCAACACGATGTCCGACCGCAACACGATGTCCCAGCGCGCGATCATCGAATCGGGTTCGAGATCGGCGGTGGGCGGCAGGATCTTCGCCGTCGCGGCGACGCGCTCCTCGGCCGACAGGCCGCCGAAAATGATGTCCCCGGCGTTTTCCGGCTCGCCCGGGAAGTACATTTGGGTCACAAGCCGCGTTTTGCCGCCCGCGATGTCGAAGTGGATATGTGGCGTGCGGATCGCATCCGGATTCATGGGCCCGATCGGATAGGCCGCAGGCTTGATCGTCTTGAATCGGAACTGGCCATCGGCGTCGGTCGACTGCACGCCAAACCCCTGGAAGTTCGGGTCGAGCGGCGCGGGGTTGACGTCGGCCGGATGCGCGTAGCGCCCCCTGGCGTTGCACTGCCAGAGCTCGATCTTCGCGCCGCGCACGGGCTTGCCATTCCGGTCGAGGATCCGGCCCATCAGGTGAACGATCTTGCCCTCGGCGCGTCCCGACCGGCCTTGCACGACCGTGAGGTCGGCATCGCTGTCGAGCGGCCGCGAGATCGGGTAGAACGGCCCCATGGTCTGTTTCGGCGTGAACACCGTTGCTGACAGCGCGCGCTGAAACGGCGTGGCGGCGGCGAGGCTCCCGACCGCGAACGCGGCTTCGAGAATATCGCGGCGCGACGTGAACCGGTCTTTCTTCATGACTCATACACCCAGCGGCCGCCGACCATCGTCCGCTCGATCGGAATCGTGATCAGGCTCGACGGATCCTCGGCCAAAGGATTGCGGCCAAGCACGACGAGGTCTGCGAGCTTTCCAGCTTCGAGCGAGCCCTTCTCATGCTCCTCGAACGAGGCGTACGCGCCGTGAAGCGTTGCCACCTTCAGCGCTTCCTCGATCGTGATCCGCTGGCGTGGACCCCAGACATGCCCATTGATGTCCGTCCGCGTCACCATGGATTGCAGCGCCATCATCGGTTCGAACGGGCCGGGCGGATAGTCCGAAGCCTCCGTGACCATGACGCCGGCATCGAGGAAGCTGCGGTGCGCGAACATCCAGTTCAGCCTCTCCTCGCCGTATTCCTGCATTTTCTCTCCGTGGAAGTACACGTAGGTAGAGAATGGCGTCGGGATGATTTTGAGCGCGCGTATCCGCCGCACGAGATCGTCGTTGATGATCGTGCAATGCTCGATGCGGAATCGGGGGTCGCGGCGGGGAATCTCGCGCTGGAGCCGCTCATAGATTCCTACGACGATGCCGATCCCCACGTCGCCATTGGCGTGGATGCCGATCTGCCAGCCGGCCTCGTGCGCCTTGCGCGCCGTGGCATACAGCTCTTCCTCCGATGTGACGATGATGCCGTAGTCGTCCGGCCGGCCGACGTATGGCTGCGAGAGCCGCGCGGTCCGCTCCGAAATGGAGCCGTCGCAGGTCATCTTCATGGCGCCGACGCGGATCCATTCGTCACCGAGGCCCGTTCGCACGCCGGCGTTGAGCATCCGGTCGATGTGTTCCGATCCGATCATGCAATAGAGCCGGGTACTCAGCTCGCCTTCGGCGTGCGTGTCCTGGTAGGCGCGGAGATCCTCGGGAGTGCCGTATGCATCGGTCGCTGACGTGACGCCGGCTTTCGCGAACATCGCCGAAATCAGCTTGACCGCCCGCCGATCCTCTTCGTGGCTGTAAGCGCCGAACGCGGGGATCTTCTCCTCGAATGGAATGGTAGCCCGCTCCATCAGGCGCCCGGTGAGGCGACCCGATGCGTCGCGCCCGAACCTGCCGCCAGACGGGTCGGGGGAAGACTCCGACACGCCGATGCGGCTGAACGCGAGCGAGTTGACGTAGCCGGTGTGTCCGCCGCGGTGCAGGATGTAAACCGGATGCTTCAGCGCCGCGGTGTCGAGATCAGCGCGCGTCAGGAACCGGCGCTCGGCGGTCTTGGTGTCGTCGTACTTGAATCCGACAACCCATTCGCCCTCGGGCGTCGTGCTCGCGCGTTCGCGGATCGCGTCCTGGATGGCGGCGATCGAACGCAGGTCGCAGTCCACGAAGCGGAGGTGGCGCCTGCCGGAGTACGCGACGTGCGTGTGCGCATCGACGAACCCGGGGACGACCGTCTTGCCGCCGACGTCGATCTTTTTTGTGTCGCTGCTCGCAAGACCCGCGATCTCGTCGTTTGTCCCGACAGCGAGAATACGATCGCCTGCGATCGCGATGGCTTCGGCCTTCGCATTGCGCGGATCGATAGTGATGACGTGGCCGTTGTGCAAGATGACGTCGGGCTGTTGACGCGAAAGCGCGGCCATCGCCGGCCCGGTCATCAGGGGAAGGCTGGCGAGGGCGCCGGCTTCGCGCATCAAGTCGCGTCTGGAGATCATGGATTCAGAACCGGATTCTCGTAGCCCGCCCCTTGGCTTCGCCGCCGCCTTCAACGGGCTCGCCGCGCTCATTGAGCGCCTGGTAGCGGATTATGGACGCAAAGCTCTGGCCATCGGGCGACAGCTTGATGCGTTCCGTGAATACGCCGCGACCGGACGGCAGCCAACCCGTGCCTTTCAGGAATTCGTCCGGGGCCGAAGGCGCGGTCGCGAAATACTCGTATTTCGCCTCGAATTCATTCGGGCCGACCTCGCGCCAGACGCCGTAGGCCGGTGGAACGGGCGGTGCGCCATCGTAATTGGAGGATTCGGTCAGCGTCCCGCCCGCATTGAAGACGTACATGAATTCGAGATTCTTGATCGCTGCGAAGGCTCCGGTCTCGAACTGAAGCGAAGAGCGCCAGGCTCCGACGAGGCCACTATCGGCCGCACCGGCCGTCCATGTCGCAAAACTTGCAGTGACCAGAGCAATCGCCCGAATGAGTTGGCTCATGCGACGTACCCGATCCATTGGCGAGGGACTGATTGTAATGCGCCAGTGTTGGCCTGTACGTCCGCAATGTCCGGCATTGCGCCTGCTCGTCGAAGTCCAACTAGGAAACAGTCAGGACGGCCTTACCGGGAACCTCGCGCCGCTCGAGCTCCCGCAAGGTCGCCGGCAACTCAGTCCAGTCTCGTTGAAACGCGATGGGAACCAGCAACTTCCCATCGTGCACGAGTGCCATGAGCCGTTCGAGATCGGCAGCCCCCACACGTCCGCTCTGTACCTCTTCGAAAACGAGCAAGCCATAGATTCGAGCGGCTCCCTTGGCGAAGAGCGTGCGCGCATTGAAGGTCGTTTTCTGCTCCGAGGAATTGCCGATCGTGACGATCACGCCGGCGGGGCCCACGAGGTCGATCGCCCTGGCCAGTGAACTGCCGCCGACCGACTCGAGGATCAGGTCGAATGGGCCCTTGGCGTCCTCGATGGCCGCAACAACGCCTTTCGCACCCAGATTCCCGAGTTGGTCGTGAAGCTGCTGGCGCGAGCTGATTGCGAAGACGTCTGCACCGGCTAGTGCGGCGAGTTGAATCGCGATCTGGCCGACGCCGCCGGAGCCGCCCGTGATCAAAACGCGCTTCGAGGTCAGCGATCCGCCGAGGGCAAGCGCCCGGACGATGGTCAGCCCCGCGATTGGCAACGTCGAGGCGACGTCCAGGCCAACACCCTCCGGCACGATGGCGGCACGGGTCGCTGGCACGGCGACGCGCTGGGCCCAGCCGCCGGCATTGAGCAGCGCCGCCACGCGTGCGCCTTTTCGCGGACCGCCGCCGGCGGCGGCAGGCGCGACGACTGTGCCCGCCGCATCCCAACCGGGAATCTTCCCCTCGGCGGCCATTGCAACGCCGCGCACTTCGCCACGATTAAGGGAAATCGCCTGAACGGCGAGAATCAGCTCGTCGGCGCGCGGCGTCGGCTCCGGGACTTCGTCCAGTGCCAACTCGCCATTCCGTTTGCGCCAGGCCTTCATCGCCATCAACTTCACAAGTGGCTGAAGAATTCCGGGGCCTGCTGCCACCTGTCGCTGCGGCCGTCGACGTAAGTGATGGGTATCGCGGCAAGCTCCTGATCGGTGACATCCGTCAGGCAGCCGAGGTTGACGCCGTACATCTTGCCAATCGGCGTGTCGTTGCCGACGCCGAAGGCGCGCACACCACAGTGCCTGCAGAAGAAATGATGGTTCTTCTTCTTATTGAAAACGTACTTCGTCAACTCGCCCTCACCAGAAAGCAGCCGGAAATCCTCGGGCTTCGCTATGGCTGGCCAGAAGCGCGTGCGCCGGCAGATGGAGCAGTTGCAGCGGTACGAGCTTTGCGTCAGGTCGAGGTCCGCCTCGAACTTGACCGCGCCGCAGTGGCAGCTCCCGTGATACGTCTTCAGCACCGCTAGCCCTGGGTCTCGCGTCGTGCGAGCGTTACCCACTCCTTGTGGAGCGTGTTGTAGTGCTTGCCGGAACGGCCGGCGGTCTTGACGACGCCTTCGAGCAGGGCGCGCGCACGCTCGGGATCGCCGCGATCCTTGAGGATCATTGCGTAGCGGTACGCGGGCTCCGGACCCGGATAATAGGAAACGAGCGATTCGTATTCCTTCATTGCGTCCTGAATCCGTCCGGCTTCCTGGAGCGCGCGGGCGTACAAAAGATGGCCGTCCGGCGTCGTACGGTCGGGATGCTTTTCTTTCAACAGGTCCAGGCACTTCAGTGCATCGTCGTATTCCCGAAGGCCGAAATGCGACTTGGCGAGGCCAAGCAGCAGTTCCGGATCGTCGGCATGTACGCCCGACAGCGTGCGCTGGTAGAGCTGCTTGGCCTCGAAATTGTTGCCGTGCTGCAAGTACAGCTCGGCGAGGCGCATGGAGTTCTGTGCGGTATTCGCGACCGCGTACTGGTCGATCGCCTCGCGCAACTCGCGCTCGGGATTGATCGCCTTCACGATGCTTCGCTTCGCCTTGCGCGCGGTGCGGCTGCCGGTCCAATCCGGAAGCAGCTCAACGATCAAGTAAGCGAGGGACCCGATGAGGGGGAAGATCAGGACGATGAAGACCCAGGAAGTGTTCCGGCGCGTCTTGATGATGTGAACGACCAAGGCCAGCTGGATCAGGATCGAGACGACGAGAAACGGCACCGTTCGATCCTCGCCTAGCCGTGTTCCGGGACCTTCGGCGCGTACTGGTCGAAGTTCTCGACGTAATCGTCGAGATTCTTCACGAGCATCTTGCGGTATTCGGCGACGAAATACTCGATCGTCTCGCCATAGGCCTTGCGGACTTCCGCTGGAGAAGTCTGGCCGCTTGCGCCGACCCAGACATTGAAGCGCGCGCACGCGTACATCAGGGAGGCGCTGACCCTGCCGCGCGGAACATCGCCTAATTGCTCGGCGGCAACGCGAATATGGGCATCTGCGCGCTCATAGAACGACCCATCGATCTGCTTCGACAAAACCAGCCTCCTCGAATCGCACTACTGGACAGCGAACGGCTATCGTAACCGTTTGGCCCCGTGCGATGAAGGATCACCGCGCGCGCTTGGCCGCGGCTCTCGGGTCGCCCAACTTCCTGTTGAGCGCAACGGCTTCGCGAGTCAGGCGGCGAACGAGGGCCGGCGCGAGGGCGCTTCCTTCGAGCAGTTCAACCGTCGCCAACTCGTAGATCCCGCTGTGCTTCAGTCGCGGCTCGATCGCGCGCAACCGCTTCCCGCGCCAGAATCCGAACAGCACTCGCGTGTCTTCCGCGCGGATGTAGAGGACCGGGCCATTGGCCGAATAGACCAGATGCCCCCACTTGATTGCTTCATCCAGGGTTGCCGATGCGCGGACGTCGGCGCGAAGTCCCGCAACGCACTTGCGACGCCAGCCGGACAAGGCTGCGACATACGCATCCGGGCTCGCGGCCGGCGTGACTTTCTTCATCGATCAGTGATCGAAACCCTGCCAGTGCCTGAAGATCTCGGCTCCGAATCCCGCGAGCATTGCACCCGCCTTGGGGCCGGGATCGCCATGGACCTCGAATCGGGTCAGTTTTGAAACTGCGAGAAGCTTCGGGACAAACTCCTCGACGACCCGACCCGACAAGTGCGTCACTACCGCGTTCCCGTCCGTGTATTTTTCCACGAGCCGGCAATGCTTGCGGTCCTCACTCAGATACCACGCGTAAGTGAGGGCGCCGGGCTCAATCTGCGTCGCTGCGCTCATTGCCTTCGCGAGACTTTCGAAAGCCTCGAGCTGCCCGTCGTTGATTTTCAGGTCAATGGTGAACTGGACCGTGCTTTTGGCCAAGCTGTACTCCCTCAATGCGCCCGAGTGCTGTGGAAGAAATGGATCATCCACTTGTTGTCATGTTTTCGCAGTACCGCCGACTCCAGCCAGGTCACGTCGATCTTTCCCGAGGAATCGGTTACCGAGCCACGATTGACGTAGGTGATCCAGGCCGTGTTGCCGTCGACATGGACTTCGGGCTCGTTGACGGTCCAGACGTACACCTTGCCGGCCGCGTGCACTTCCTTGATGAGCGCCATCAGCTGATCACCGGAAAAGCGCTTGCCTCCGTCGAACGAATAGAAGTCGGGCGCCGCTACCGTGTAGAACTTGGCAAGATCGTCGTTCGTTGCCGCAACGTACATTGTCTTTATGGCATCGATGACTGCCGCATCGTCTTCGGTGATTGGACTGGCAATAATCGGCATTGCTGCCAGCAGTAGCAGCGTCGCGCAAATTGTCTTCATGTTATTTGGCTGCCTTCACCAGCCGGAATCCAAGATGATTGGTTCCCGTCATCGGTTCGCCCTTGCCGCGCGTGCCGACCATGTAGCGCGAGCAATACTGCTCCGTGCAGAGGTAGGAACCCCCCCGATGGACACGTTTCTGCACCCCCGGTTCGCTCGGGTCGACTGATTCGGCCGGACCCTGGGGATTGCGCGCGACGCCTCCTGAATTCTGGAGTTCCGCGTAGTAGTCGGGCCGATACCAGTCGCTCGTCCATTCCCACACATTGCCGGCGACATCGTAGAGGCCGTAGCCATTCGGCGGATACCGCGCGACTGGCGCCGCGCTCCGATACGCATCTGCCTGCGTGTCCTCCTGGGGGAAGTGGCCCTGGTGCGTGTTGGCCATCCACTTGCCGTCTTGCAGGAACTCGTTGCCCCAGGGATACACCTGGCCGGCCAGGCCCCCGCGCGCAGCGAATTCCCATTCCGACTCCGTAGGGATTCGCTTGCCCGCCCATTTCGCATAGGCCTCGGCGTCCTCGTAGGCGACGTGCAGGACGGGATACTGCTCGCGACCTTTCAGATCGCTTTCGGGTCCATCCGGATGGCGCCAGTTCGCGCCACGGGCGTACGCCCACCACAGGAAGTGATTGTCGAGCGGCACGGCATGGTCGGGCGGCGAAAATATCACCGAGCCCGCGACCAGGTTCTCCGGTGGTGCTCCGGGGTAGTCTTCCGCGCGCGGAGTTTTCTCCGCAAAGGTCACGTAGCCCGTCGCCTTGACGAAGGCTGCGAACTGCTGGTTGGTCACTTCCGTCTTGTCCATCCAGAAGCTGTCCACGTACACGCGATGAATCGGCCGGGAGTCGGTGGTGGCCTGCATGCCGACGACGTTGGCGTCCTGGCCGAGCGGGTCGACGGCGCCCATCGAGAACTCTCCGCCGGGGATCCAGACCATGCCGTTGGGCGCGGGTCCGGAAGGCGGCGTGGTGTTTGCATTCGTAGGGCCGAATGCCGGGGCCATTGCGGCCATGTCCGGTGTCGGCGCGGGATCTTCACGCGGCGCCTGCGGATCGCGCGTCAGGAGGGCGAAGGTGATGCCCGCCGCAGCAGCCACCACGGCCACGACCGCTGCGATCCACTTGCTGCTGCGTGGCCTGGCGTCCTTGGAATCTGGCTTCACTGGTAGGCGAACACCTTCTTCCAGTCGTCCTTGATGCTGACGACGGTCCAGCCGCGCGCCTTGGCTTCGTCGAGACCCTTGTCGAGCTTGCCAATGTGCGATTCGCGGTCATAGGCCCATTCACGGGCTGCGTCCGTGTGATGCACGTAGAGGCAGAAGCGCGGGCCATCGGCGATGCAGGTCCAAAGCAGCATCTGCAGGTCTCCGTCGGAATTTCCGAAGGCGGCGATCGGGCGGCGTCCGATGTGGCGCTGGATGCCGACTGGTTTGCCTTCCTTGTCGTCGTTGTGGACGAGCGTCGGCAGCTTGACGAGCGCGGGTTTGCCATCCTGCAGCTCGTACTTGAGTCCGCCGGAGGTGCCAACCACCTGTTCCGGAGGAATGCCATAAACCTTTTCCGTCCACGGGCGCATGAACTCGATGCCGCCGCCCGAGACGATGAAGGTCTTGAATCCATTGGCGCGGAGATACTCGAGCAGCTCGAGCATCGGCTGATAGATCATCGACGTGAAAGGCTGCTTGCTCACGGGATGCCTTGCGGTGGCGATCCAGTCCTTGACCACCTTGTCGAACTCCTCGGTGGTCATGCCGGAATGCGTCGTCATCATGATTTCGGCGATCGCCTTCTCGCCCCCGGCGAGCGCGCCCTTGACGTCGCCCTTGAGCAGCGAAGCGAACGGTTCCTGAGTCGTCCACTCCGGATGTTGCGGCGCGAGCGTCTTGACGCGATCGAGCGCGAAGAAGATCTGGAAGTACAGCGGCTGCTCGGCCCAGAGCGTGCCGTCGTTGTCGAAAGTGGCAATGCGCTCCGGAACCGGGACGAAGTCCGAAGCGCCTTCGCGTGTCACGCGCTCGACGAACTTGACGATGGCCTGTTTGGCGGCGCCGTCGTTCCATGACGGCAGCGAGTCGGCGGCGTACCCGATCGAAGTGAAGCTCAGCATGGCAAACAGGGCTGCGAGAATTCGATTCATGATGTGCATCCAAAAACTCGGGCCGCACCCGAGGGGCGTGCGGCCCGATTATCCACGTTCATTCAGCCTCGAGCGAGGCGTCAGTTGCTGGCTGGCTTGCTCACTTCCTCCATCACGTGGTCGAGGTTGAACGAACCCGGCTTCTGACGGGGCGGGAACTCCCTGAAGCTTTGCAGCCACTGGGCCACATAGGCGCCGGCCGGCGCCAGGAGGAACACGCGGTCAATGCGCCAGGTGGCATAGCCCATGCCCTCGTGATCCGCCCGCTCGAACGGGTCGCTTCGCAGGTTGAACAGCTTCGGCAGGCGCAGCTTCACGAACGGTTCCTGCCAGACGTCGAATCCGTGGTGGCGTTGCTCGAGGAATACCATCTTCCACTGGTCGTATCGGAGCGCAGCGACGCTGCCGTCGTCGGTCCAGTAGATGAATTCCTTCCGCGGCCAGGCGGACTGTCCCTTGAGCGCGGGCCCGAGGTCATAGCCGTCGATATGGACTTTGTAATTCGTGCCACCGACCGAGCGCCCCTTCTTGAGGTCTTCCTTCGCAGTGGCATCTCCTGCGGCTGCAAGGAATGTCGGCAGCATGTCCTCGTGGGAAACGATGTCGTTGATCACGGTGCCGGGCTTGATCACGCCGGGCCAGCGGATTGCGGCGGGCACGCGATAGCCGCCCTCCCAGTTCGTGTTCTTCTCGCCGCGGAACATCGTCGTGCCGCCGTCGGGCCAGCTCATCATCTCGGCGCCGTTGTCGGTCGAGTACATGACGATGGTGTTCTTGTCGAGGCCGAGTTCCTTCAACTTGGCGAGCACTTCCCCGACGTGGCCGTCATGTTCGACCATGCCATCCGGATAGATACCGAGACCGGTCTTGCCTACGGACTCTTTCTTGAGGTGAGTCCAGATATGCATCCGGGTCGAGTTCCACCAGAGGAAGAACGGCTTGTTTTCCTTCTTTGCGCGCTCCATGAAGTCGAGCGCCTTGGCCGTGACTTCCATGTCGATCGTTTCCATGCGCTTGATCGTCAGCGGGCCTGTGTCCGTGATCCTGCCGTCGGCAAAGCTGTGGATGACTCCGCGAGGTCCAAATTTCTTCTTGAATTCAGGGTTCTTCGGATAGTCCGGATTCTCTGGCTCCTGTTCGGCGTTCAGGTGATAGAGATTGCCGAAGAACTCGTCGAAGCCGTGCGCGGTCGGCAGCATCTCGTCGCGATCGCCCAGATGGTTCTTTCCGAACTGGCCGGTCATGTAGCCCTGGGCCCTGAGCAGCGTCGCGATCGTCGGGTCTTCCTTCCTCATGCCTTCCGGCGCGCCCGGCAGGCCGACTTTTGTCAGGCCGGTGCGGATCGGCGACTGACCGGTGATGAACGCAGCGCGACCGGCCGTGCAGCTCTGCTGTCCGTACCAGTCCGTGAACAGCGCGCCCTCCCTGGCGATGCTGTCGATGTTTGGCGTCTTGTAGCCCATCACGCCCTGGTTGTAGGCGCTGATGTTGAAGCCGCCGATGTCGTCACCCCAGATGACGAGGATGTTGGGCTTGCTGGCCTGGGCATCGGCCAGCATGGGCATCGCGGCCAGGACCGTCAGCAGCGCGAAGAATCGCGCCAGATTTTTCATATCGAAGCTCTCCCCAATAATCTGAAAGTAATTCGCTGGATTGAGAACCCAAGTCTATACGACCTTGGTCCCATCAAGCAGCGGCTTCCTTCGGATTCGGCCCGTATTCATTCGTGCCAGGCTGGCTGTCCTGGACAGCGAAAACCAACAGTACGATCCAGCCGATGAGAGGAATCAATCCGATCAATATCCACCAGCCTGTTCGGCCGATATCGTGGAGCCGGCGTACGCCAACCGCCAGCGACGGGATGAACATCGCCAGCATGAACAAACCGCTGAATAGGCCGATACCGGCTTCAAGGCTCATGAGGCCTGCCGCGGAATCCGCAATGGATAGGACGATGGCGATCAGGAAATAGAAGAGTACGAAGAACCAGTACTCCGACCGTTGCGAGCGACCGGCAAAAACAGCGTACTTTTTCAGCACGAGAAGAAACCAGTTCATGATGGGCCTCCCCTTTGTGACGGTCGGGCTGGAGTATAGCTCCGCGCCAGATTCGCACCAGCGGAGGCAAGCATTTGCCGCAACTCGCCACGATGGCATCGTGACTCATCTTCGCAATAGCAACCGACGGAAAAGTTGGATTCGTGTGAGAGCGCGGCAAGCAATGCGATGGCCCGGCGGTTGTCGGGCGTCGCCATCTCGGCGCGGTACTTGCGGATGAACGACGACCACTGCGCCGGGGTCTTGGCTCGTTGGCCCAGCTTCAAGGTTTCGACACTCGGTGCAAGGTTCGGGAACCAGACGTCGTACCAGTTCTGGCTGGAGAACTTCGCCTTGGGTACGCCGCGTGGCGGGCGGCGTACGGTACCGATTCGAGTCCCCTCGTTCGGTGCCCGCGGACCGCCAAGCCTGACGATTCGGATAGTCATGTCCTGTGCGCCCGTCGGCCGGAGCGTGAGAGTCGACGAACGGCTGAGTGCAGGAGTACGCGAGAGTAGAGCTTGTGGAATCCAAGCAGCGCGCGAAATGTGCTACCCATTCTGTTCTGGCCGGTCCGTCGATCCTCGACAGGCACAACGGCAGACCCGAAGAAGAGCTTGGTGGTTTGACCATCCGGTGATGGAGTGCTCATGAGCCAGGAGCGTGTGCGACCCTGATAGTCCGTCAGTAGAATTTGGCTTGGCTCGCGTGCCTCGACATCCCAGGCGGCAAAGGATTTCAGTTGCCCCGAGGCGAGGGCCTGTACTTCTGCATCGGTCGAAGGCCGTGCGACAAACCAGGCAAGGAGCAGTCGTTCGAGCTTGAACACGGCAGTTGTGTAAAAGGCCACGATGTACTCGGCGAGGCTGGCCGGGCGCGCGATCTCCATCGTGTAGCAGTCGGTGTAAGCGCCGCGGTCGAGATACTCGCGAAGCAGGGAAGCTTCGGGGAGCTCGCACGATTTTATGAAGGCCACTGTCGCTAGACTTGAAGGTCCATGACGCGCAGTTCGGCAACATCGGCCTTGAGGCGAGTCGCCACTGGCACGTGCGCGGGATGATCCAGATATGCGGAAAGCGCGGCGTAGTCGGCCAGGGAAACGACAATTCCGTGGGTCATGCCCGCGGCGCGATCCGAGAGATTGGGGCCACACTGGAGATCCCGAACCGCGGGAACTTTGCCGACGAGTTCCCGGCAAGCCGCAAGGTGCCGTTCAATCCGGTCGGCCGGTACATCTGGCTTGAAGCGTAGCCATGCGATGTGAAGCAGCGGCATGAGAACCCTCCCGGCATCCGTATATAAGGTGACCGAATGCGCATTGTTACGAATGATTCGAGTGGCGCGTCCTCTCACTCGAGTCCGGCTACGGCGTCTTCGATCCAGTCATATAGATATTGAGCGGCAGAGCGATCGACAAGGCACTCGAATCGCTCGGAGTTCACGCGACGAATGACGACCGGCAGTTGACCGAGCCGGGTGCGCGAGCAGGCCGCCGTGCCGAATGCATTCAGGGAGAAATCCAGCCCGCAGCCGCGCGCAAGCAGCGAGGCGGCGAGAGAGCCTTCGAGCACGAGCGTCGCACAGGCGTCGGAAACGTTGGTGACGGCGAACGAGCGCTTGCCGCAACCGGCGCGTACCGCCTCTTCGAGATCGCCGGCTTCGTGCAGGGCCGACTGCAGGAGCCAGAGATCCGGTGCGATGCGGCAGAAGACGGGATCGTCGCCGCTCCACGAATTCATTGCGATCGGAACAGTTCGCCCTGCGATACGCAGCGATGCGATGGTCTTCACGGACCGCGCTCCGAGCCGCAGCTGAAGGATATTTCGGTTCGGCAGGACTGCGAGCTTCAGGAAATCAGAAAACACGCGCCCGCCCGACGGCAGGCCTGACTGTGCGACGAGCGTGCTGATAACCTCAGGCATGGAGACGCTTGCCCTCCGGGTCCAGGAACGAGGAATCGACGACGGTCGCTTCGCTGCGCAGCGCGAGATCGTGAATCTCCAATTTCTCGCCGGCACGCGCCCGCCCGCCCCGAAGCATTGCGAGCGCTATGGACTTACCGATCGCTGGCGAGTGCGCCGCTGACGTCACCCAGCCGTCACTGCCCTCGGTCGTGCCGCTCAAGCGAAGGTGTGCGCCGGGCACGAGGAGCCGGGAGTCTTCGGCCATGAGGCCGACGAGTTGCAGGCGATCAGGACGCAGGCTGTCGCTGCGAGTGAGCGAGCGCTTGCCAATGAAGTCGCCTTTCTTCTTTGCGGCGGATTCTCCTCGGCCGACGTCGGAGGGCGAGGTGGTTCCGTCGGTATCGACGCCGACGTGCAGGAACCCCTTTTCGAGCCGCAACAGGAGGACGGTCTCGACGCCATACGGCATGACGCCGAGATCGGCTCCGGCCGCGAGCAGTTGGCGCCAGAGTGCAGCGCCGTAGCGCGCGGGTACATTGATCTCGTAGCCGAGCTCGCCTGAAAAGCTCACGCGGTAGAGACGCGCCGCCACGCCGGCGAAGCGGCCCTCGCGCAGGCTCATGTGCGGCATCGAACGCCAGTCGAACGCGATGTCCGTCTGGAAGCGCGCGAGCAGTTGCCGGGCGCGCGGGCCTGCGATCGCGAATGTCGCCCAGTGCGTCGTGACGGGAGCGACGAAGACTTCGAGATCCGGCCATTCGCATTGCCGCCATTCCTCGAGCCAGCTCGCAACGCGTGCGGCGCCGCCGCTTGTCGTGGTCACGATGAAGCGCTCGCGCCCGAGCCGGGCGAGCGTGCCATCGTCGATGATGACGCCGTTCTCGTTCAGCATGAGGCCGTAGCGGACGCGGCCTTCCTTGAGCGTCGCCATGTTGTTCGCGTAGAAGCGGTCGATGAAGCGCGCGGCGTCCGGGCCCGTCACCTCGATCTTTCCGAGCGGCGAGGCGTCGAAGATCCCGACGCCCGATCGCACGGCCGTCGCTTCGCGTTGCACCGCTTGTTGCGGGCTCTCGCCCTTGCGCGGATAGCAGGCGGGGCGCATCCAGCCGCCGGCTTCCCACCAGTGAGCGCCGAGTGCTTCGTGTTCAGGATGCGCAGGCAGCAGGCGCCGCGGCGCATAGCGCGTCCCGATCTGGCGGCCCGCCAGCGCGCCCAGCGTCACGGGCGTGTAGGGCGGGCGGAATGTCGTCGTTCCGACCTCGGCCGGATGGCGCTCGGCGAGCTTCGCGACCGTGAGAAGCGCATTGAGATTGCTGGTCTTGCCCTGGTCGGTGGCCATGCCGCAGGTGGTGTAGCGCTTCAGGTGCTCGATGTGCTCGTATCCCTCGGCGAGAGCGATCTTCGCGTCTGCGACCGTGACGTCATGCAGGAAATCGAGCCACTGGCGGCCGTCGCGTCCGTCGGCCGCGAGTGGCAGTGCACCGACGACGGGCGACAAGGGCGCTTCCTGTACGACCGGACGCGCCACGAGCAGTTCTTCGGGCCTGCCGGCGTACTCGAGTACGCGCCGGACCGCGTCCATCGTGTCGGCAAAACTCTGGTCGAGTGTCGTGCAGCCGTTCAGCGCGCCGGCGGCAAGGAGTGGCGGGCGCGTTTGCTGCGGGCGGAAGTTGCGGCTCGCTTCGTCGAAAACGAGCGGCGCGCGCGTGTGTGAATAAAGATGTACCGCCGGCATCCAGCCACCCGACATGCCGAGCGCATCGCAGGCAACTTCCTCGCCGGAGCTTAGTTTCACGCGCTGCAGGCGGCTGCCGCCGAGCGCCTGCACGACTGAGGTCGCCGCGCGTACTTCGACGCCCTGGGCGCGCAGCCACTTGGCGAGGTCCATGGGAGCTTCCGCGCGGCTGTCGAGAAGCATCGAGACCGGCGCTCCCGCAGCGACGAGGTCGAGCGCGGCGAGGTAAGCGGAATCGTTATTGCTCGCGAGCACGATGTTCCGGCCTGCGGCGACTCCAAAGCGGTTCGCGTACTGGCGCACGGCACCTGCGAGCATCACGCCGGGCAGGTCGTTCTGCTCGAAAACGAGCGGCTGCTCGATCGCGCCGGTCGCGAGCAGCATCTGCTTCGCGTGCACGCGCCAGTAGCGCTGTCGCACTGCCCGAGGCTCGCTTCCGAGGTCGAGTCGCTGGAGCAGACCGGCGGTCCCGTGGTCGTAGAGTCCGAATGCGGTCGTGGCGGTGAGAAGCCGGACATCACGCGAGGCCGCGAGCTCTCCGAGCACGCTTGCGAACCAGACGGTGACTGGCGCGTCGTTGATCAGCGTGTTGGTCGCGAGCAGCCGTCCGCCGCATTCGAGATCCTGTTCCGCGACGATGACGGTGAGGCCCGAGCGCAAGGCCACCTGCGCCGCGAGCAGCCCCGTCGGTCCGCCACCGACGACGAGCAGGTCGCAATGCGCGTTGACGGCGTCGTATCGCGCGGGATCGCGCTCCCGCGGCGGTTTCGCGATGCCGGCCGTGCGCCGGATCCACCATTCGTAGAAATCCCAGGACGGCCACTTGAAGGTCTTGTGGTAGAAGGCGGCGGGCCAGAGCGACGCCGTCCGGTCGAGCGTGCGGCCAAGATCGAAGCGCACGTTCGGCCAGGCGTTCTGGGCGCGCACCTCGAGGCCCTCACGCACCGGGATCATCGTCGCACGCGCCGAGGGCTCGAGCTCGGCACCGCGTCCAAGTGTCACGAGCGCATTGGGCTCTTCCGGGCCAATGGAGAGCACGCCTCGCGGCCGATGCAGTTTCATCCCGCGACCGACGATTGCGACATCGTTGGCGAGGAGCGCCGAGGCGACGGTGTCGCCGGCGAAGGCGGGCAGCCGCCGGCCGTTCCAGCGGAAGTGGATCGGCTGCGAGCGATCGACGTGGCCGCCCTTGTCGAGCCGGAAACCCATCAGTGCGCGACTCCGGAGGCGGCGCCTTCGTCCACGAGCGCTCCGGATGCGAAACGGTTGAGGCCGAAGGACTCGATCAGCGCATGCGGTTTTCCGTTCGCGATGGTCCAGGCCATGGTCTCGCCGCCGGCAGGAATCGCCTTGTAGCCGCCGGTGCCCCAGCCCGCGCTGATGAAGAGTCCCTGGATTGGAGTGAGTCCCATGATCGGGCTGGTGTCCGGCGAGATGTCGACGGTGCCTGCCCACTGGCGCATGACTCGCAGCCGGCTGAGGCAGGGAAAGAGCTCAACCGCGGCCTGCGCGTTCGCCTCGAGCACCGGCAGCCCGCCGCGCTGCGAATACGAATTGAACAGGTCCGTGGCGCCGCCGATTACGACTTCCCCGCGGCCGGTCTGGCTGACGTAAACGTGAATCGCTGCGGAGACGAGCACGGTGTCGATGAGAGGCTTCACCGGCTCCGTCACCATCGCCTGCAGGCAGGCGCTGTGGATCGGGAGCTTGAACCCGGCCTTCTGCGCCAGCACGCTCGAATGGCCGGCGACGGCGATGCAGACAAGGGGAGCCGCGGATTCCCCAAGCGTCGTCTTGACGCCGAGTATGCGGCCATCCTCGACCCAGAATCCCGTCACCTCGCAACCCTGGATAATGTCGACGCCGAGGCTGCCTGCCGCGCGCGCGAACCCCCAGACGACCGCGTCGTGACGCGAGATGCCGCCGCGCCACTGTACGGCGCCACCCTCGATCGGGTAGCGGCAATTCACGTTCAGCATCGGCTCGAGTTCCTGCAACTCGCGGAGCGTCAGCATCTCCGCGTCCACGCCGTTCAGGCGAATCGCATTGACGGAGCGGCGCATGATTTCCAACTCGTGCGGGCTGTGCGCGAGGCTCACCTTGCCGCGCTGGCTCAACATGATGTTGTAATTGAGTTCTCGGCTCAGCCCTTCGTAAAGCCTTAGCGAACGGTCGAAGAACTTCGAGCTGGCGAGATGGAAATAGTCGGAACGGATGACCTGCGTGTTGCGGCCGGAATTGCCCTGGCCGATGGCGCCGCGCTCGAACACGGCGACGTTTCGCATGCCGTGCTCTTTCGCGAGGAAATAAGCGGTCGCGAGCCCGTGCCCGCCGCCGCCGACGATGATCGCGTCATAGGCCTTCTTGAGCGCCGGGCGATGCAGCACGCGGGCCCATGGGCGCCGGCTGCTGACCGCGTGCCGGGCGAGGGCGAGGAATGAATAACGCTCGGTCATGAGATTCGTGGAATCATAGTGCATGCTCAGGATCGAATGCCCGTGGTGCGGACTGCGCGATGAGCCGGAATTCACCTATGGAGGCGAGTCGCACATCGCGCGCCCGGCGGCAGGATCCGGCGATGAGGAATGGTCGCGCTACCTGTTTTTCCGCTCGAACACGAAGGGCGAGCATGCCGAGCGCTGGTGCCACAGCTTCGGCTGCGGGCAGTGGTTCAACGTGCTGCGGGACACAGTGACGCACGAGATCGTCAAGACTTACCGCATGGGCGAGCCGCGACCAGAGTAAAAGGGGACGCGCACCTTTAAAGGGGACGGTCACCTTTAGGGTAGGACCTCGAATTCGCGCCTATGATCACCCTAAAGGTGACCGTCCCCTTTAAAGGTGCGCGTCCCCTTTTACTCTGGTCGCGTCAACCGCGTACGGCCGAAGACCCGCAGTTCGCCTTCCTTGGCATAGACCTCGTCGGTGACTTCGAGGGCACCGTCACCCAGGCGGTAGCTGCTCCGCCCGCGCTCGATCGCCTCCGTGCCCCAGTCGATGGTCATCGTGTCGCCTTCGACGCGGCCGGTGAGCGGCAGGCTGATGCCGCGCGAATCGAACCAGGTGCCGGAGATCGTGCCGTCAGTCTGCACGCGGTAGTAACCCTGCGCCTTGAAGTGCCAGGACTTGCCGTCGGCGCCGGTCATCACGTCTTCCATCGAGAGCCTGTGGAACTGCCCATCGAGCACCGGCTCCCAGTGCATGCGCATGTCCGCCGCCATCAGGCGCACTTCGCCATTGCCCTGCCAGTGTCCAGCGAGCTTGGTGAAGAATGCAGCCGCCGGCGACTCATCGGCCTGCACCGCCTGAAACGCGAATGCCATCACGAAGGCGGCCACCGCGCGCAAGACATGTCTCATGCCCGTCTCCTTTTCTTCTTCTCGTACATCGCCCGGTCGGCACGCGAGAGCAGCACGTCGAGCGGCGTATTGGATGTGAACGGCAGCTCCTCGATGCCGATGCTCATCGAGAAGCGCATCGTGGGCACGGCTTGCGCATTGAACTTGTCGATTTCGGCCAGTAAGCGGGCGTTGACAGCGTGTGCGCCGTCGCTCTCCTCGAGGAGTGCAAACACCGCGAATTCGTCGCCGCCCACGCGGCCGACCACGTCGCTCTCGCGGAAAACGTGCATGAGCACTTTCCCCGCGTCCGCGATCAGGGCGTCGCCGGCGGCATGGCCGCGGGTGTCGTTGACGCGCTTGAGCCCGTCGAGGTCGATGAAGACGAGTGCGCACTTGGACCGCGTGCGCCGCGCCATGCGAAGCGCATGGTCCGCGAGGACGAGGAATCCCCGGCGATTGCGCAGCCCCGTCAGCTCGTCGGTCAGCGCGAGCTGCTCCATTTCGACGCTGAAACTCTTGAGCTCGTGCTCGTATTGCCGGTGGCCGGTGACCGCGGCCGCGATCGCGAGCCCCATTACGGCCGTCAGTCCGACGAAGGCCTGCAACATCAGCAGGGACTCGCTCGTCTTTTCGCCGCCGAACGGGCCCGTGCCGTTCGCAGTTGCGGCGACGGCGATCGCCGACAGGAGGCACACGCCGAGGGCGACGCCACTCGGACGGAACCGGAATGCGATCCACACCAGGCAAGGCAGCGGCAGGAAAGTCAGCGGGCTTGGTTCACCCTGGCCCGGCGGCGGCGCTGCGAAGACGACAGCGGTCGTCACCGCGAGCAACGCGAACGAGGCGATCGACTCGCCGATTCGCCACGGCTTGCGCCCGATTTGCAATGACTGGCGCCAGGTCAGGAAGACCGGCGCGAAAACTATCATGCCGATCAGGTCGCCGAGCCACCAGGTCTGCCAGCTGGCGAGGAAGTCCTTGGCCGCGACGACGCCGGCGACATTCAGCGTGGCGACGCCCCAGCTCGAAGCGATGAGGCAGCACACGACGGCAATGCCCGTGAAGGCGAGCGTTGCCGGACCGGTCTCGAAAAGCCTGGCCACTCCAACCCAGCGCTGTAGCGCGCCCGCGCAGGCAATTGCCTGGACGGTCGAGCCGGCCGCGATGGAAAGGGCGATCACGACGCTCATCCACGTGAATTCGGCGGTCGCCGTGGTCACCGCGACGCCGAGGTTGACGAGAACGGAGCCGACCGCGATGCCGGGCCAGACACGAGGTCCCCACATCAGGATCGCAGCGAGGCCAATGCCGGATGGCGGCCAGAGGGCAGTTGCGTAGCCCGGCGGAATTGCGAGCGAGAGTCCGACGATTCCGGTCAGGGAATAGCCCGCGGCCAGGATCACGACCCTGACCCACCGGTCGGCCGTCAGTGACTCGATGATGGGCATCCCTCCCCAGACGAGCCTTCCGGGCCCCTGCATGACATTAGCAAAAGTCTGCCCTCTGGCAACTTGGGCCAAAGTCCTATGCGCTGCGCCGGCGCTCCCGGGCGATTAGCAGACTGAGGAGGAGCAGGAGCAAGCCCGAACCGTCGCCGCCGCCGCCGCGATCGGGAGGGGGTGGTGGGGGTGGAGGCGGCGGCGGCGGCGGCGGTGCCGCGGCCTGGCAATTGGCCTCGGCAGCGGGCGGTGCCGCGCCGGCCTGGGGCGCAATGAAAGGCTTGAACGAGCAGTCGGCGCCGCCGATATCGCCATCGACGCCTTCGGTGTCTTCATAGCGCAGCCAAGCGCCGTTTCCCCAGTCCACGGCGCTCCCGGGATCGCCGTCGAGCGCCATCTGGGAAAGGTCGACCTGGTTCAGGAACAGCACGGCGGGCGTCGCCGCCGTCACGCCGAGGTTGTCCGGCACGGTGAAATTGACCGCGAAGGCGTCGTCGGAATAGCGCAGATACCCGTTCGGTGCGCCACCCGGCGCATTGAGCCAGGTGCCTGCGCCGCCGAGCGAAATGTCCTGGCCGGGGAGCGAGGGAATCTCGAGCGTGACGGTGCCAACCGCCGCGCCCGGGTTTTGTCCGGCATAGGAGACGACGGCGCCGCTCGAATTGCGGATTCGCATGGGCTTGTTGAACGCGACCCACAGCCGATAGTTGACGCCCGGCAAGAGTGCCTCATTGGTATCGACCGTCAGCGCGCGCGCCGCCGATCCGTTCCGGTCCCAGGTAGCGCGGTAAACCACCGTATTGCCGGCGGTCTCGCGAATCTCGGTGGCGATCGCGGCCGGCGGGCCGCTCTGGCGGTAGAAACCGAGCAGGTACTGGCGCACGACGTCGTTTCGCATGCGCGCGACTTCAGCCGCCGGCAGGATGAACCCGCTGTGGCCATGGGTCGCGAGGCCGCCGTATTCCTGGCCGCCCGTCGCGGGCTCGAGCTCGAATGTCCAGCTCGGGATCGCGAGCTCGAATGCGAAGTGATCCGCAGTCGTGCCGATGCCGGGCGTACCGGCCGGGTCGCGTCCGTAAACATACGGGCGGCCCGAGGCGGCGATCATGCGTCCCGCGAGTGCCTGCGTGACCGCATTGAGCCGCACATTGTCCGGTTGCGGCGCGAAGTAATCCTGGCCGAAAGAATGCGTGTCGACGAAGAGCCGAAGGCGCGACGCCGGCCCGAGCGTCGCCGCCTGCTGCAGGGCGAGCAGCTCCGGCTCGGAGTTCGCCGCCGAGCCGCGAAATACGAGGCTCGTCGGGCTCGAGCTGCTGCGGTTCTGCTGGCCGAAGCCCTGCGACGAGTTGCGGTTGAGGTCGACGCCCCAGAAATTGTCCGCGAACGTCGCGATGTCGGAATCGATGAAGCCGTTGGTCACGGGGTTGCGCAGGTTCTTCCGCCGCATGCGGCCTTCGCGCGGCTGCTGGCGATCGGCTGTGACCGTTTCGGGAAAGAGCTGGGTCTGGATGAAGCCGTCCACGTTGTTCACGGGCACGACGATCGTCCTCAGGTTGTCGACGAGATACTGGAAGAAGCCGCCGTCGGCCTTGGTGGCAACGAGCGTCTCGAACAGCGCAGTCACGGCTTCCGGCGTCTGCCACTCGCGCGCATGGATGCCGCCGTTGATGAGCACGGCCGCCTCCGGAAAGCCCTCCGCCGTCGTGGAATTGGAATCGCCGATGACGTAGGCCCAGATGTCGCGGCCCGCGAGCGTCTGGCCGACGACCTCGCCATCCACCTCGTCGTTCAACGTGAGGAGCGACTGGTGCTGAGCATGCAGCGAGTCGTATTCGCGAAAGTCCGCGACCGGCGTCAGCGAGGCGACAGGCACGGGCGGCGGATAGCCGAGCGCTATGTTCGTGCCGAGGTTGTCGTTCTCGGTGTAGGTGAGGATGACGTTGCCGCAGCCCGGCGCGAAAGGGTTCGTGATCTCGCCGTTCGAATCGATGACGCAGTCGGCGGCCGCCGGCAGCGCGGCGCCGCAGGCGAGGGCGAAGCCGATGGCGCGGCTCAGCGAACGAGCCACTGCCGAACCTTCTTCTGCAATTGCGCGGAGCCACGCCCGGTCTTCGCGAAGCGTTCGAGCTCTGCGCGCGCGGATGGGCTCGCGTCGAGCCTGAGCGCAAGGACGAGCAGGCGACGGGATTCCTCCGACTGCGCCGTGGCGAGGCGCCGGCCGATCTCGGCGGAGACAGCCGGTTCGTGCAGCGCCGCGAGCGCCGCGGCCGCGGATGGGCTGATGTCGCGCGCCGACACGGAATCGAACAGGAAGCGCCGCGCGGCGGCGTCGTTGCGGGCGAGCCTGCCGATCTCGAGCACGGCTGCCGATGCAATCGCTTCACGCCGGCTGGCGCTGGAAAGCGCATCGAGCGCAGATTGGGCATCGAGTGAACGGGAGACGCTGGCGACGGCCGCCAGCGCGACCGGCTCGTCGGCGCTGGCGAGGACGAGGCCGAAGAGTTCGGGGTCCACGAGGCGCTCAGCGAGGATGAGTGCAAGCTCGTCGACGCGGTGGCCGCGAGCGAGCGATTCGACGATTGCGGCGCGCTGGGCTGGCAGTTGCCCGGCCGGCGCAGTGCGGAAGGCATCCGCGATTCCCGCGCGGATCGGGTCCGCGCCATGGATGGAGCCGCGCGACGAGAAGCGGTCGACGGCCGCAGTGGCTCCGGCTGCGAGCTCCGCCCGCGCAACTTCGCGGGCTGCGTTCCGATCCCAGTTCCGCAGCACGAAGCGCGCCGTCGCGCCCGCGTCATATAAAGGTGTAGCGCGCTCGCCATGATCGGGATCGACCCGCGTGTAGACGGTTGGCCGTCGCGCGGCGAGCCGGGCTACAGAGGCGCGCGCCTCGCGCGTCGGTGCGATGCGTGCGAGCGCGTGCAGGCCGCGGTCGAGCAGCCACTCCTGGGCGACGTCGGTGAACGTGCGATCGCGAGCGATGACTTCGAGCCGTGCGGCGAGCGTGGTCGCGTCATTCCCCGCCGCGAGCGCGGCGAGTTCCGCGTCCTGGGCCTTGACGGCGGGCATGGCGACCGCCTGACGGGCGCTTGCCGGGTCGACGATGCGGGCGGCTTGAACGGCCTGCCCGCCGAGACCCAGCGCGAGCGCAAGCGCGATGATTCGGACGTTCCCCCCTGCCATGAGGGGATTGGACCGGGGCACCTCGGCCGGGGTTCCGGGACGAGGCCGGGCCTTTGCCGTTACGCGGGGTCCATCGACGAGGCCGGCGCCGACGCGACCGCGGGCTGGCCGTTCAGGAGGTCCTTCCAGGTGAGCTCGTGGCCCTTGCGTTTTCCCTTCGGAACGAGCTTCAGGCCCTCGGGCGATATCGTGAGCGTGTACAGCTCGTCGTTGACCGGAAGTTCGCGCCGCAGGGGTTTCTCGAGCTTCGTTGCCATGATTTCTGACCGCCTCGGTGACTGTGGGGATGGCTCAGGGTGTTTGGTATAGCACCCTTGTGCGCGGAGCGGCAAATCGCTTCGGTACAATTCGAGCGATGCCTCTTACCGTCGTCATCCTGGCCGCGGGCCAGGGCAAGCGCATGGCGAGCGACCTGCCGAAGGTGCTGCAGCCCCTGGCGGGCCGGCCGCTGCTCGCGCATGTCGTTGCCACTACTCGATCGCTCGAGCCGGACGCGATCCATGTCGTCCACGGCCATGGTGCGGAATTAGTCCGCGCCGCGATCCCGGGTCCCGACATCCGCTGGTCCCTGCAGTCGGAGCAGAAGGGCACGGGCCATGCCGTCGTACAGGCGATGCCCGGGATTCCCGACGACCACATGGTGCTGGTTCTCTATGGCGACGTGCCACTGATACGCCCGGCGACGCTCAAGGATCTCGTTGCGCGGTCCGGGCCGAAGGCGCTTGCGCTCCTGTCGGCGCGACTCGCTGACCCCACAGGCTATGGGCGAGTCGTGCGTGACACCGCCGGCCGCGTCGCGCGGATCGTCGAGGACAAGGACGCGAACCACAAGGAGCGCGCAATCGGCGAGATCAACACCGGCGTCCTCGCCGCGCCGGCCGGAAAGCTCCGCGGCTGGCTCGGCGCGCTCAAGGCCGACAATTCACAGGGGGAGTACTATCTGACCGACTGCATCGGGGCCGCCGTTCGCGACGGCTGTGCAGTCGAGGCAGTGATCGCAGAAACGGCAGCGGAGGTTCTCGGGGTGAACGACAAACTCCAGCTCGCCGAGGCCGAGGCGGCGCATCGCCGCAACCGCGCCGCCGAACTGATGCGCGCGGGCGTCACCGTCGTTGATCCTTCCCGGCTCGACATTCGCGGCGAAGTTTCCTGCGGACGCGACGTCGTGCTCGACGTCAACATCATCCTCGAAGGCAAGGTCAAACTCGGGAATCGCGTAAAGGTCGGCGCGAACTGCGTGCTCCGCGACTGCGAGATCGGCGACGACAGCGAGGTTCGCGTCAACTGCCTGATTGAAGGCGTGGTGACGGGCAACGGCTGCGTCATCGGGCCGTTCGCCCGGCTGCGTCCGGGCACTCGGCTCGCCGATTCCGTGCACATCGGCAACTTCGTCGAAGTGAAGAACAGCGAGATCGGCGCCGGCAGCAAGGCGAACCACCTGAGCTACGTTGGCGACACAACTGTTGGATCAAAGGTCAACGTGGGTGCGGGCACGGTCACCTGCAACTACGACGGCGTCAACAAGCACCGCACGACGATCGGTAACGGTGCCTTCATCGGCTCGGGCACCATGCTCGTCGCGCCGGTGTCGGTCGGGGTGGACGCGACGATCGGCGCGGGTTCCACGATCACGAAACCCGCACCAGCCGGAAAACTCACCGTCGAGCGCAGCCGCCAGCAGACGATCGAGAACTGGAAGCGGCCTGAGAAGAAGCCGCCGGGCTGATGTCCGGATTTGAACGCAGTTCTCAGACGGCTCGGCGCCGGCCCGTGAGCGATGGAATAGAATGTCGGGACCATGTGCGGCATCGTCGGAGCGGTCGCTGACCGGGACGTCGTCCCGATCCTCATCGAAGGCCTGAAGCGCCTCGAATACCGGGGCTATGACTCGGCGGGCGTCGCTGTCCTGAACGGCGGCACCCACGTGTCGCGCCTGCGGGCCGTCGGCAAGGTGTCAAAACTTTCCGAAGCGCTTGCCGCTCATCCCACATCCGGTCATCTGGGCATTGCGCATACGCGCTGGGCGACCCACGGCGTCCCGAACGAGCGCAACGCCCATCCGCACATCTCGCGCGACGGCGTCGCGATCGTTCACAACGGCATCATCGAGAATCACGAGGAACTGCACGACGAGCTCGTAAAGCTCGGATACGAGTTCACCTCGGACACCGATACCGAGGTCATTGCGCACCGCATCCATCATCACCTCGCCGGAACGAAAGACCTGTTCAAGGCAGTGCAGAAGACCGCCGCCGAACTGCGCGGCGCGTATTCGCTTGCGGTCATGTGGGGCCAGGACCCGGACTGCATCGTGCTCGCGCGCGCCGGCTGCCCGGCGCTCATCGGCATCGGCGACAAGGAGAACTTCGTCGCCTCGGACATCGCGGCGCTCCTGCCCGTAACGCGGACTTTCGTGATCCTCGAGGAAGGCGACGTCGCCTGCATTCGCCGCAAGAGCATCGAGATCGTGGATGCAAGCGGCCGCGGGGTCGATCGGAAGCCCTACGTTTCGGAACAGAGCGCGGCGGCCGCGGAGCGCGGCGAATACGCGCACTTCATGCTGAAGGAGATCCACGAGCAGCCGCGCGCGGTCGCGCAAACCCTCCAGGAGCGTGTCGCGGGCGGGCGCCTGCTGTCACAGGCATTCGGGCCGGCGGCCACGGAGGTCTTCAAGCGCACGACCTCCGTGCACATCGTCGCCTGCGGCACGAGTTATCACGCGGGAATCGTTGCGCGCTATTTCATCGAGCAGCTCTGCCGCGTGCCCTGCCGCGTCGAGATTGCGAGCGAGTTCCGCTACCGCAATCCGGTCGTGCCCGCGAATTCGTTCTTCGTTTCGATCTCGCAGTCGGGCGAGACCGCGGATACGCTTGCGGCGCTTCGCCTCGCGCGGAAGGCCGGTTTCCTCTCGACGCTCGCGATCTGCAACGTGCCGGAAAGCTCGCTGGTGCGGGAGTCGGAGCTAACGCTGCTGACGCGCGCGGGACCCGAGATCGGCGTCGCCTCCACCAAGGCCTTCACCACCCAGCTCGCCGCGCTCGGCATGCTCGTGATCGCGATCGGCAAGCACCACGGATTGCCGCCCGAGCGCGAGAAGAAGCTCGTGCATCGGCTTCTGGAGTTGCCTGCCATGCTCGAGCAGACACTCGCGCTCGACCCGATCGTGAAGGAGCTCGCTAAGAAGATAGAGCCGAGACACCACGCGCTTTTCCTTGGCCGCGGCGCGATGTTCCCGATCGCGATGGAGGGAGCGCTCAAGCTCAAGGAAATCTCCTATATCCACGCCGAGGCCTATGCGGCGGGCGAGTTGAAGCACGGCCCGCTCGCACTCGTGGATGAGGACATGCCGGTGATTGCCGTCGCGCCGAACAACGACCTGCTCGAGAAGGTGAAGTCGAACCTCCAGGAGGTTCGCGCCCGCGGCGGCATGCTCTATGTGTTCGCGGACGCGGATTCCGGGATCGAGCCTTCGGACGGCGTGGAGGTCATCACGATGCCGCGGCATGTGAGCTACTTCCAGTCGCCGGCGGTCTACACGCTGCCGCTGCAGCTCCTCGCGTACCACACCGCCGTGCTGAAAGGCACCGATGTCGACCAGCCGCGCAACCTGGCAAAGAGCGTCACCGTCGAGTAAGCGGTGAAGGCGGAAACAAAGGGGACGCGCCCCTTTTCCCTTCGGTCCTTCGGGGAAAAGGGGCGCGTCCCCTTTGTTTCCCGCTGCTCCTGATGTTCGACGCCGACTTTTACCAGCGCTATTACGTGGATCCCCGCACGCGGGTTGCTTCGCGCGCGGACACCGTACGCCTCGGGCGGTTCGTCTGCGCGTATGCGTCCTACCTGGGTTTCACGGTCAAGCGCGTGCTCGATGCCGGCTGCGGCCTCGGGCACCTGCGACAGCCGGTACGGGAGTTTTTCCCGCGTGCGCGTTATGTCGGACTCGAGACGAGCGAATACCTTTGCCGGCGCTACGGCTGGATGCGGAAGAGCGTGGCGGACTACGCGCCGCGGACGCCGTTCGACCTCGTGCTCTGTCACGACGTCCTGCAATACCTCGACGATCGCACGGCCGTGCGTGCGCTCGCGAACCTCGGAAAATTGTCTCGCGGGGCGCTCTACTTCAGCGTGCTGACGGCCGAGGACTGGCGGCGCAATGCGGATCGCGAACGGACCGATTCCGGCGTGCGCCTGCGCCCGGCCGCCTGGTACAAGGCGCGCCTCCTGAGGCATTTCCGGCCGATCGGCGGGGGTCTCATGGTCCGGCGCGGCTACGATCCCTTGCTCTGGGAGCTGGAACGGCCCTGGCAATAGTGGAGGCGATCCGGCAATCGGGGACGTTCACCTATTTCCTTCGGTCCTTCGGGAAATAGGTGAACGTCCCCGATTGCCTAAACGTCCCCTATTGAGGGGAATTGATCTAGAATCTGCGCCTTATTTCAAGGGTCCCGGTGCGGACCGACAACATGGGGAGAAATCGACGATGTCGATTCTGAAGCTTTCGGGCCTTCGCGCCCTCGGTACCGCCTGCGTGGCGGCATTCGCGCTCGCCGGCTGCGGATCGGGCAGCGCCAACGACAAGTTGCCGCTCATTCGCGCGAAACTGTCCATCAAGGCCGTGTCGCAGGGCGGCGTCTGCGAGACCGTGCCGGTCCGCATCTCGCCAAAGCAGCTCAAGGGCAAGGCTAACAAGTACGCGAACAACCGCTTGATGGTTAAGGACGTAGAGATGACTGGCCCGACCGACGAGGCCGGCGCGCCGATGTGCAATGGCGCCGCCGATACGCTGCCGCTCGCAAATGGCGAGTGGGAGTTCAGCGCGCCGCTGGCTTCCGGAACGACGACCTGCGTGCGCGACATCCAGCCAGAGAACGATCTCGCGATTACTTTCGTCGATGGCGTCATGGGCTGCGGTGGCCCTGAATCGACGATGCCGGTGGACCCGCTGGCGCCGGTCGATCCGGCAATGCCGGTCGAGGGCACGGAGCCGGCCGAGCCGACCACGGGCTAAGCGCCTCGGTCGATCAGACAAGGGCCGGCACGGGCAACCGTGCCGGCTTTTTTATCCTTGCGAAACCCGATTCCTTTCTACGTGCCGCCGCTGCTCGGGATCCTCGGCCGGATCGCGCCGAAGACCGCAGCGCGGCTCGTAGCCGACATGATCGCGCGCCCGCGCGGGCGTAACCCGACGCAACCCTGGGAACTTGCGACGGGAGTGGTCGGTCGCGAAGTCGAGCTTCGCACGGGATTGCACGCGCGCAGCTGGGGCGAGACCGGACCACTCATGCTCGCGCTTCACGGCTGGCGCGGACGCACGACCCAGTTCCGGCCGCTCGCGGCGACGCTGCTTGAACGGGGAATACAGACGCTGGCTCTTGAATTGCCGGGCCACGGCGTTTCCGTCGGTGACAGCGCGACGCCGCGCATGCTCGGTGAACTGCTCGTGGAAGTGGAGCACATCGTTGGGCCCGTCCATGCGGCGATCGGCCACTCTTTCGGTGGTGCGGCACTCGGCGCGGGACTCGTCTACGGCTTTCGCCCGAAGCGAATCGTGATCGTCTCGGCCCCGACCCGCGTGAGCCGCATACCACTCCTGCTCGCGAAGACCGCGGGACTGCCGCGACCGGCGATGAAGGAGTTCGTGAAGATCCTCGATCGCGACGCGGGCCGTCCGTCCGCCGAGCTCGACCTCGTCTCGACAGCGCCGGCTGCCGGGATACCGGGCCTCCTGATTCACGACCTGGAAGACGCGGTCATCCCTTACAACGAGGCCCAGGCGCTCGCGAACGCCTGGCCGACTCTCAAGGTGATGACGACCAAGGGCAAAGGCCACCGCGACATACTCTCGGCGCCGGATGTCGTGCGTGCGATCGTCCGGTTTATCGATCCAGTAGCCGTTCCGGCTTTGTAACCAACGTCGACCGCGCAGGAAGTGTTTGGCAGGATTGGCGCGCATGAGGCGCAAGTTTCTCAGTGCCGGGATCCTTGTCACGGCACTGCTCGCCGGGTGCGACGAAAGCAGTGGCAGGAGGCCCGAGGAACCCCCGCTTCCAATGTTTTTCCGGCTCGACGGAGCCGCCTCGGCGACGGCTGACGACCTGGCGGTTGACTGCTCTCTCGAGTTCATCGTCGAGGTTTCCGGTGAGGTGTCGCGCACTGACGAGGTCGTCGAGTACATCGCGACGATGGGCGGCAACGCGGTCCGGAACTTCGAGCGACCCGATGGCCCTTCGGCCGGCTCGCGCTTCTGGGATGAGCTGCGCTTCTTCGACGGATTCCTGAAGGACGACGGCTCGATCGAGGGCGAATGGCTCTGCGCGCCGCTCGACGTGGAGCAGGGCGGAATCAATGACGACACCGTGTTTGCCGAAGGGAATTGGGAGACGACGGAGATCGTCGAAGAGCGGCGCTAGTCCTGCTTGGCTGTCCCGGCCAATGAGATGTCGGGAGCGACGGTGATCTTGAGCCGCCCGTAGGGTGACGGCGGCAACGCAGACTCGCCGCGGCGCTCCATCCAGGCGAGCGAGGAGAGGGACAGCATGTCGCCTTCGCGGTCGGCCGGTGGCGGCTTGCCGAGGAGCGCGGCCGGCGTGAAGACGACGAGATACTTTCCCTTCTGCTCGGCCGGATCGATGCCGATCGAGACCGCGAGCCCCGACTCGCCGCCGGGAGTCGCGAGTGCAGGCTCTAGGCGCAGGCTCTCGAGTCCCGTCATGTGCACGACGATGTAGGTGTCGTCGAGCAGCGCGATGACGGGATAGAAGACACCTGATGCACCGCCGTCCTTCCGGCTGAAGAGACTCTTGACGCGGACGCGGTAAGGCGCCGACCCATTCGGCAATTCGAAAGCCGCGAACGGGCTCAAGCCGCTCTGGAAATCGAACACGGGACTCGAGGAGTCGACGGCCGCGTCGGCGTAGCCCTGCTTGGGCAGTGCGCCGAAACGAAAGCTGGACGGATCGTCGCAGCAGGGCGTCGCTCTGGCGTAGGTTGAGAGACGAGCCTCCGCCCCCGCCGGGTAGGATTGCGTGGGCTGCGACGCGCAGCCGGCCAACACCGTGAACACGAATGTCGCGAGGACTGCGATTGAATTCCGCATCGAAGCGCGAGGCTAACATGAATTCCCTCTCCGTCGCCGTCGTCGGCGCCGGGCTCGCGGGCATCGCCTGCGCGCTCTCACTCGCCAAAGCGGGTGTCCATGCGCGCGTGTTCGAGGCGCAGCGCGCGCCGGGCGGCCGACTCGCGACGCGGCGCTTCGCGGTCGCAAGCTTTGATCACGGCGCGCAATACCTTACGGCGACGGACGGGCGATTCCGGGCCGAGCTCGATCGCGCGACGGCCGAGGGCGCCGCCGACCGTTGGCATCCTGCCTGGCCCAGCCGCGACCGGCGCGAGGATCTCTGGGTCGGTGTGCCCGCCATGAACTCGCTGCCGCGCTTCCTGGCCGCGGATCTCGATGTCGAATACGGTGCGCGGATCGTGCGGCTCGAGCGCAGTCGCGGCGGCTGGACCTTGCTCGACGATCGCGGCGCCGCGCACCCGGATTTCACGGCGGTCGCGATCGCATTGCCGGCGCCGGCCGCCGCCGCGCTTGCCGGCGGGCGCACGCCGCTCGCAGCGCGGGTCAAGGCCGTGCCGATGGCGCCCAGCTGGGCCGTGCTCGTCGCGTTCGACGCGCCGCTGTCCGGCATGCCCGACGCCGGTTTCGCGGGCGACGGGATGCTCCGCTGGTATGCCCGCAACGGTTCCAAGCCGGGTCGCGATGCGCCCGATGCCTGGGTGCTGCACGCATCGCCCGACTGGTCGCGCGTCGAATTCGATCAGCCCGCGCAGAACGTGCAGCGCGCGGTCCTTGACCGGTTCTCGGAGCACATCGGGCGGGCGCTGCCGCGCGCGCTCGTGTCGGACGCGCACCGCTGGCGCCACGCGCGCGTGGAAGCGCCGCTCGGCGAGGCATGCCTGCTCGATCCGGATTCCGGCATCGGATTCTGCGGTGACTGGTGCCTGGACGCGCGCGCGGAGGCCGCATGGCTTTCCGGTTCCGCCCTCGGAACGGCGCTCTCGGAAGCGCGGGAGGCAATCGGCTCCGGTAAGATACGCGACAGTCGATGAACAGTTTCCGTCACGTGTTTTTCCTGGCCGTCGCGCCGGCGCTTCTCGTTGCCGCCTGCGCGGGCGACGCGCCGGCCAGGCCGGAGCCCGAGAGAATGCTGAAGTCAGACCCGGTGCCGCCGGTCGCGGCCGTCCGGCCGCATGTCGTCGAATCCCCGCACGGCAACCGGACCGACGAGTACTACTGGCTGCGCGACGACTCCCGCACCAGCAAGGAAGTGATTGGCTACCTCGAAGCCGAGAACGCCTACAAGGCGGCGATGACCGCCCACACGAAGGCGCTCGAGGACAAGGTCTACGAGGAGATCGTCGCGCGCATCAAGCAGGACGACTCGACCGTTCCCTATCGCCTGCGCGGCCACTGGTACTACACGCGCTTCGAGACCGGCAAGGAGTACCCGATCTACGCGCGCAAGGCCGGCACGCTCGACGCACTCGAGCAGCTCATGCTCGACGCGAACCAGATGGCCGAAGGGCACGATTTCTTCCAGATCGGCGGGACCGCGATCGCGCCGGACAACAACCTGCTCGCCTACGTCGAGGATACGGTCGGACGGCGGCAGTTCACGCTACAGGTGAGGGACCTCGCGGGCGGGCGGACTCTGCCCGACCGCATTGAGAACGTCGAGCCCGCCTTTGCGTGGACGGCGGACAGCCGGAGCCTGCTCTACATCGAGAAGCACCCGGAGACGCTGCTCGGCTACCGCGTGAAACGGCACATGCTCGGCACGGACCCGGCAGAGGACACGCTCGTCTATGAGCAGGACGACGAGAGCTTCTACACCAGCGTCTCCCTCTCCAAGGACGAGCGCTACATACTCATCTTCGCGCAGAGCACGGTTTCGACGGAGTGGCGCTATGCGCGCGCGGACGACCCTGCGCTCGCATTCAAGGTCTTCTATCCGCGCGAACGAGACCTCGAGTACCACATCGATCACCTCGACGGCCGCTGGATCATCCGGACGAACTGGCAGGCGCCGAATTTCCGCCTGATGGAGGCGAAGGTCGGCGAAGAGGGCGACCGGGCGAACTGGCGCGAGTTCCTAGCCCATCGCGACGACGCCTTCATCCACGGCTTCGACGTCTTCAAGGATTTCCTCGCGATCGAGGAACGTTCGGATGCGATGCGCAAGATCCGCATCTGGCCCTGGGGCGGCGGCAAGGACTTCTTCATCGCGGCGGACGAGGCGGCCTACACGACGAGCCTCGGCCAGAATGCGGAGATCGACTCCAACATCGTCCGCTACCAATACACCTCGCTCACGACGCCTGCGACGATCTACGACTACGACATCCAGACCGGCGAGCGCCAGCTCATGAAGCGCACGCCGGTGCTCGGTCCCTTCGATCCCGCGAACTACCGCACCGAACTCGTGTGGGTGACGGCGCGCGACGGCGCACGCGTGCCCGTGTCCCTCGTCTATCGCAACGGGTTCAGCAAGGACGGCAAGGCGCCGCTCTTGCAGTACGGCTATGGGTCCTACGGCGCGACGATGGACCCGACGTTCTCCGTCTCGCGGCTGTCACTGCTCGACCGCGGATTCGTCTTCGCGCTCGCGCACATCCGCGGCGGCCAGGAAATGGGCCGGCGCTGGTACGAGGACGGCAGGCTCCTCAAAAAGAAGAACAGCTTCACGGACTTCATCGACGTCACGCACTTCCTGGTGAAGGAGGGCTACGCCGACCCGAGGCGCGTCTCCGCGATGGGCGGCAGCGCCGGCGGGTTGCTGATGGGCGCGGTCGCGAACATGGCGCCCGGCGACTACCGCGCGATCGTGGCCCAGGTTCCATTCGTCGACGTCGTGACCACCATGCTCGACGAGAGCATCCCGCTCACGACCAACGAGTTCGACGAGTGGGGAAACCCGAAGAAGAAGGACTACTACGACTACATGCTGTCGTACTCGCCTTACGACAACGTCGCGCGCCAGGACTATGCCCCGATGCTCGTGACGACGGGCCTCTGGGACAGCCAGGTGCAGTACTGGGAGCCCGCGAAATGGGTGGCGCGCCTGCGCGCGCGCAAGACGGGCAGCAACCCGCTGCTCTATCGCACGACGATGGAGGCCGGGCACGGCGGCAAGTCGGGGCGCTTCCAGCGCTTCCGGGAGATCGCCGAGGAATATGCTTTCATCCTTGACCAGTCGGGCCTTGCGGAATAGGCGATGAATCTCGGGCGCATGGAACAGGTTGCGATTCCCGTCCGCGACCTGGCGCGCGCCACGGCCTTTTACCGCGACACGCTCGGCATGAAGCTCCTGTTCGAGGTGCCGCCGCAACTCGCCTTCTTCGACTGCGATGGCGTACGGCTCGCGCTTTCCATCTCATCCGACCCGATGTACGACCCGCCGGGCTCGATCGTTTACTACCGCGTGGCGGACATCGAGGCGGCGCACGCCGAGCTCGAAGGCCTCGGCGCCGAGTTCCTGCAAGGTCCGCACAAGGTGGCCGAGCTCGGCGACATCGAGGTCTGGATGGCCTTCTTCGAGGACACCGAGGGCAACACGCTCGCGATTACCAGCGAAAAACCGGCGGAGCGGCATGACGGCGCCCTCGATCGTCGAACGTAGCCTCTCACGCGCGGTCGATGTGCGGCCCGCGGAGATCGGGGGCCTGCTGGGGGCTTTCGCCTACCACTTCCTGCTGTTCACGGCGTACTACATCCTGCGCCCGATCCGCGACAGCATGGGTGTCACCGGTGGCGTCGAGAACCTCGACGAACTGTTCGGCTGGACCCTTCTCGGCATGTTGCTCGCCGTCCCGGTGTTCGGCTGGTTCAGCGGCCACTTCCGCCGCTCCGTATTCCTGCCCTGGACCTACCTCTTCTTCGCCGCCCAGCTGGTGGCGTTCTGGGCGTTGTTCACGGCGCAGGAAGACGACGCAGCAACCGCGCGCGTGTTCTTCGTCTGGGTCAGCGTCTTCAACCTGTTCGTCATCTCCGTCTTCTGGAGCTTCATGGCGGACCTGTTCAACAAGGAGCAGGGCAAGCGACTGTTTGCCTTCATCACGGCAGGTGCCAGCGTCGGCGCGATGACCGGCTCCGCGATCACGAGTTTTCTCGCCGAGTCGGTCGGCGACATCAACTTGCTGCTCGTGTCGGCCGCGATGCTGTCTTCAACGATCTTCCTGATGCGTTACCTGCTCGGCTGGAGCGCAAGGAAGTCCGGCGGCGGCGAGCGCATCGAGGAGCGCCCGATCGGCGGCAATCCCTTCGCGGGCCTGAAGCTCGTGCTGTCCTCGCCCTATCTCGCCGGCATTGCCGCCTTCGTGTTCCTGATGGCTGCAGTCAACACCTTCCTGTACCTGCAGCAGGCCGGGTTGCTAAGCATCCACTACCCGGATGGGGCGGAACGTACGGCATTTCTTGGGCGCATCGAGCTCGCGATGAGCATCATCACGCTCGCGCTCCAGTTGTTCGCCGTCGGCCACCTGACCCGGCGCGCCGGCGTGGCCCGGATGATCATCGTCGTGCCGTTGTTCGTCGTGGCGGGATTCCTGCTGATTGCCGTCTCGCCGACGCTCGCGACGCTCGTCGGTGTCTTCATCGCGAGACGAGTCGGGCAGTACGCGATCGTCCGGCCCTGCCGCGAGATGCTCTACACGACGGTCGACCGTGAAGCGAAGTACAAGGCGAAGAACGTCAACGACACCCTGGTCTACCGCACCAGCGATTACGTCGTCGCCAAGGGGCACGACGCCTTCGTTGCGTCGTTCGCGGCCAGCCTGACGGCCGTCGCCTGGCTCGGCGCCGTGGTTGCGCTCTTGTGGGCGGCAGTCGCGTGGATGCTCGGCCGCGCGCACGAGCGCATGGCGAGCGCCGGGAAAAACGCCTGATTACTGCTCGAGGCGGAAGCGCAGCCGGGTTTCGACGCGCTGCTCGACGACGGCGCCGTTGACGACTCGCGGCTCGTAGCGCCAGCGCTTCACGGCGTCCATGGCCGCGCGATCGAAAGTGCCCGCCGGCTCGGAGGCGCGGACCTGCGCATCGCTTGTCGTACCGTCCTTCGTCACGGTGAATTCCAGGTCCACCCAGCCTTCGGTCTCGCGCTCGAGCGCCCGTGCCGGGTACGTCGGCGCGATGAAGAATGTCCGGTGCATCTGGCTCTCGGGCAGCACCGCAGGCGGCGCCTTGGCCGTCGGGCTCGTGGCGGCGGCCGCCGGCCGCACGATGCGCAGCGACATGATCTTTGCCGAGAGGTCCGACACCTCGGCGGCGGGCGCGCCGGCGTCGGCCGCCGCGCGAAGGTAGGACTCCGCGCGGTCCGGATTGTTGGCGGCGAGCGCTGCCTTCGACTCGGCGAGCGCGCGGGAGGCGAGCAACAGGCTCGTGTCCGCGAGGCCGTCGAAAGCCGGGTCGGATGCGCGAAGCAGGCTGACGTAGTGGCCGGCGGAGTCGCCCTTGGGCTCGACCAGCCGGCCCTGCGCGATGCGCTGGTTGGCGAGGATCAGGAGTTTCGAGTTGTCCGAGCGGATGTTGTCGTTGCGCGCGGCCGCAATGTCCGCCCGCATGGCGGCGACCTGGGCGTCGCTCGCGCCGATCTCGATGGCCGCCTGCATCCAGCGGTTGGCGTCGTCGAGCCGCTTGTCGTTGGTCGCCTTCTGGACGAGGGTCTGGAGCATCCCCGCGAGCGCGCTGACGCCGGCCTGCACGCCCGGATCCGTGCGGTCGAGGTTGCGTGCCGAGATGAGGTAGCTCTGCGCGCTGTCCGTGCCGGTCAGCTTGTTGCTGCGCATCCGCTCGTTCGCGAGCTGCACGAAGGCCTGCACCCGGACCGAGGGCAACTCGTTCTTCGCCGCCGACTCGATCGGGCGGCCCATGCTGTCGACTGCGCGCACCGGCTGGCCGGACTGACCCTGGAGCGCGCGCTCGCGCTCGAGCTGGCTCACGAAGAACTCGAGCCGCGAGTGGTCGGGGCGGACCGAGCGCACGGCGTCCACCGCGCTCGCGAGCCGCGTCAGGTCCTGTTCCATCAGTGCCCGCTCAGCCTGCACGAGGAGTTCCTCGGCGACGCTGTCGAGGCCGCGGCGTGCGAGGTCGTTGCCCGGGTCGCGTGCTAGCACGGCCCGGTAGAGCTCGAGCGCATTCTGTCCGGGCGGCTCGATGAGCGCACCCTGCGAGAGTGCAAGCCCTGCGGAGTCCAGCAACTTCTGGATTCGCGCAGCTTCGCCCGCGTCCGCAGTCGCCACAGGTTGGGCCCCGTCTCCAGGAGAATCCAGGCTCATGCGGTTCCACGGTTCCCACTCCACGATGCCCCAGGCGACGAGTGCGATCGGGACGAGCAGGAGCGAGCGGCGGCCCCAGCGGCGCGTGAACCCGTCGTCGAGCTTGAGCTTGATCGGCGAAAGGACGGGCAGCTCCGACGTGCCGCCGAACAACTGGTTCTTGTGGCGCGGCGGCATCGTCGCCGTGAGGTCCGTGCCATTCGGCCGGCGCTGCGTCGAATCGACGAAGTGACGAATCCGCTCGGCCGAGGCCGGCTTGTGCAGGAAGCGGAAGATGATGCCTTCGGAGACGAGCGGCGCGAGCTCGTGCTCGTCGTCGCGGCGGCCTGCGACGATGATCGCGAGGTCCGGGAATTGCTTGTGGACCTGGTTGACGAGGTCCTTGGTGTTGTGATCGGCGAGCGAGGCGTCGATCAGCAGTACGGCGTTGCCCGAGGCGACCATGAGATCGGCGGCGTGCGTCGCGTCATCGGCACGCCAGACGCGGTGGATTCCCGCGAGCGAATCGCGCAGCAGGTCGATGAGCGTCGGGTCGGCCGAGAGCACGACGACGTTCGCGCAGTTCGGCTTCGTCGCGGGCTGGCCCGCCTGCTGATCTGCGTGCTGCGCATCGTGCTGGGCGCCCTGCGGTGCGGGATGCTGAGCCGGCGCATGCGCCTGCCCGCGCGGGCGCGCCGGATTCTCCGGATCCGGAGCGTCGTCGCCAGGCTGGAGATTGGAGTAATCGATATTCACTGGCTGCTCTGAACCGCGCAAATCAGTCGTCTCCACGGGCATTCGTGCCCACGCACGACAGGAAGGTCAATCCTTGACAAAATCGGTCGTGGCGAACGAGACACAGGTCGCGTTTCCGCGAGCGCACCCCCTGCGGGCTTCGAAAAAGCCCAACCGCCCCGCGACTTGCGAAAAAGAGTCCCCAGGGTGTCCACAGGCCCTCCCTGCCCGTTGCAGGCGCGCTACAGCGCCCGGGGATTCTTCTATTCTGACCGAATTATGTGAACCTCGACAGGGGGTGGAAGGCACCGGTAAGGTGACCCGGCCCAATTGGGTGGGCGCTGCAACGGGAGTGGTGGCCATTACGCGACAGATTGCGTTTGTATCGACTCTGCCGGCCGAGCATTACCACCAGCTCGAAGTCCTGCTGTTTTTCAACGGGCGCCAGCACCGCGTGCGCGAGGGCATCGAAACCGCAATCGACCGATATGGCGCCCCCGAAATCGTTGCCGACGGCAAGTCGCTGCGGGTGCGGGTCGGCGGACAGACCGATGCGCAGTGCCTGTTTGCTGTCGAGCGGGACGGCAAGTCCTCCCGCCCGGTGGGCGTGATCCTCTACGTGCGCGACAGCTTCGAGCGAATCACGGTGCTGCACCTGGTCGTCGCTGAGGCTTACGCCGTCGGCGGGCCTCGCGCCAACTACAACCTCTTGCTGCGCCTGGTGCAGGCGGTCAGGCGCGTCGCCCGCTGCACCTCCGGCATCCGTCACGTCGAACTCCTCTACACCCAGAACAGGCCGCGCGCCGCCTACGCCTAGGCGGTATCGCCTCAGGCTGCGGCCCCCGACAGGCCGCCTGTCAGCACCATCCGCATCGCGGTCTCGACCGACAGGTCGAGTGGCACGACCTGTGAGCGCGGCAGGATCGCCGTGTAGCCGCCGATCTGGTAGCTCATCGGGAAGTACACCGCGAGCAAGTCGTCCTTCGACTCGACGATGCCGAGCTCGGAGGCGTCGTCCTGCGTCACGAACCCGATCACTTGTGCTTCGCCGAAACGGGCGAGCACGACCCTGCGAAGGTCACGCCGCTTCTTGCCGGAAGGCAACAGCTTCACGAAGTCCCGCGTGGCACCATAGATGGTCTTGACGACCGGGATGTGCTCGAGGAATCGCTCCCAGGCAGCGAGTGCGCTCTGGACCAGCAGGGCGTTGAACAGCGTCCCCGCGGCAAGCAGTAGCGCGAGCGCCGCGACGATCCCCATGCCGGGCAAGTAGTACTCCGCCGGAACGACCAGCAGGATGGCCCGGCGGAGCAGGGCCTCGGTCGAGCTTCCGAGCCACCACAGGAGCCAGATCGTGAATCCGAATGGCAGGACGACCACGAGGCCGCGCACGAGCGCGCTGCGAAGCTTGCGTAACATGTTCTTCTCCTACGGGGAGCGCGCATGATAGCGGGCCCGCAGGATGCGGCCGTAGCGCTATGATTCGCGCAGGGGGGCCGCAAGAACAGAACCGGAAGGAGCAGGCCATGGCCGTTGCGAAAGTCAGTGAAATCACCTCCACGTCCTCGAAGAGCTTTGCCGATGCGATTGAGAAGGGAATCAAGCGCGCGGACAAGACGCTGAAGAACCTCACGAGCGCCTGGATCGCCGACCAGGAAGTGGAGATAACGAAGGGTCAAGTGACGGCATATCGCGTGCGAATGCGCATCACCTTCATTCTCGAAGGCTGAGCCATGCGGCGATTGGCGCTCGTCGTCGCCGCTTTTGCGGTCGCATTCTCGGCGCAAGCCGCCAACCCGCTTTCGGTTGAGCCAAAAATCGTCAACGAGCGCATCGCCTGGGCGGATCGGTCGCTCGTCCTCCTCGACGTTCGTACGCCCGCCGAGTACGCCGAAGGCCACCTGCCGGGCTCGATCAACATCCCGCACACGGAGCTCGCTTCGCGCGTCGCCGAGCTGTCGGATTCGCGCGACCGGGACATCGTGGTGTATTGCAGGACTGGCAGGCGCACCGAGCTGGCGCTCGGCGTGCTGAAGGACGCCGGCTTCAAGCGCATCTTCCATCTGCAGGGCGACTACCAGCGCTGGAGCGAGGAAAAGCGGCCGGTGACCAAGACTCAGTGACCTGGCGCCTTCTTGCGGATGCGGTCCTCATCCTGCATTTCGCGTTCATCGCCTTCGTCGTGCTGGGCGGCCTCCTGGTCCTCCGCTGGCCGCGCCTTGCCTGGTTCCACCTGCCCGCAGCCGCCTGGGGTGCGGGCATCGCGTTCATCGGCGGCATCTGCCCGCTGACGCCGCTCGAAAATCACCTGCGCGCGCTGGGCGGCGAATCGGGCTACAGCGGTGGATTCATCCATCACTACCTGACATCCCTCATCTATCCGTCAGGCCTGACGCGCACGGTTCAAATCGCGCTGGGTGTCTTCGTAATCGTCGTCAATGTCGCGGCGTACGCAGTCCTCCTGTGGAGGACGAAAAGGGGACGCGCACCTTTAGAGGGGACGCGCACCTTTAGAGGGGACGCGCACCTTTAGAGGTGCGCGTCCCCTTTAAGTCAGTTCCTGGGCGGCGACGACGATACAGCCGGGGCCGCCGTGGACGCCGAGCGCGGTGCCGAGCGGGATGATGGGCAGGAATTCTGCGCGGGGCAGTCCTGCCGCGAGCGCCTCCCGCACTTCTGCAGCGCCCTGCGGCACATTCGCGTGCGAGATCCCGATTCGCCATCGCCGCGCCGGGTCGAGCCGCCGACGCAGCAGCTTTCCGTAGCGCCGGTAAGGTTTGCTGCGCCCAAAGAGCACGCCGCCGATGCCGAGGCTTCCGTCCGGCCGAACCATGAGGATCGGCACGAGGCGAAGCAGGTCCGCAATCGGCTTGATCCAGCCGGGCACGCGGCCTCCGCGTACCGCGAACTCGAGCGTGACGAGGCTGCCCCAGGTGCGCGTCAACCTGCCGGCCGCGATCGCAGCGTTCCGGACCGCCTCTGCGTCGCCACCTTCGGCCGCGACTTCCGCTGCGCGCATCACGATGAGCCCCTGGCCAAGGGCCGCCGTGCCGGAATCGTGCGTCAGGATCCTTGCCCGCGTGCGCGCGCGCGAGACCGCCGTCTCCGCGCTCTGGAAAGTCCCGCTCACGCGCGACATCAGGCCGACGTACACGACCGCCTGGTAGTGCGAGCCCAGGAATTCGAAGGCGCGCCGGAAGTCTCCCGGCGGCGGTTGCGAGGTCTTAGGGTGAACAGGGCTCGTCGCGAGCAGCCGGAAGAACTCCTCGGAGGAGAGCCCGACCTTGTCGAGGTAGCTCTGCGTTCCGAAGTGGACGCGCACAGGAACGACGTGGATGTCGAGCGCCTCGAGCACCGACTCGGGCAGGTCGGCAGCCGAGTCGGTGACGACGGCCACGCGGCGGCCCGAGGCGTGATGCGCCATCTCCTGCTGCCGCTGCATGTCGTCTGCTTTCTCGCCGCCGACCGCACCGAACCGGGCGGCAAGCGAAAACAGGCGCGGCGGTTCGTTGGTGTGGATGTGAAGCCGGACCTTGTTGCGCGTACCTGCGACCACTAGGCTCGAGCCGAGCGTCGAAGCCTCCTCGCGGAGCTTCCGCCGATCGATCGCTTCTCCCGTGATCGTGCACTCGGTGCAGTAGCGGTGCTCGAGATCCACCTGCGACCCCGCTGCAGTCTCGTCGTCGGAGATGAGCTGGATCGCGGCGTCATCCGCCGGGACGATGCCCGTCTCGAGGTAGTCCGTCATGCCGGCCACGAGCTCGACGAAGCCGAGCGCACCGGCGTCGACGACATTGGAACGCCGGAGTATTTCGAGCTTCTCGGGCGTCGCCTCGAGTGATACCCGCGCGGCAGCGAGTGCTTCGCTGAAGAGCGAGCGGAAATCCCGCGCGCCTTTCGCCGCCGCCGAGGCTGCGTCCGCAAAGTCCCCGATCACGGTAAGGATGGTGCCCTCGCGAGGCTCGGCGAGCGATTCGCGAGCGTAAGCGGCGCCAGTCTCGAGCGCCTCCGCGAATTGGCCTGGCGTGAGCGCAGGCGATTGCGCCGCGCGGTCGCCGACGCCCAGCAGGAACTGCGCGAGGATTGCGCCCGAGTTTCCGCGCGCGCCGTCGAGCGCGGCATCCGCGACGCGGGTCAGCAGCTGTCCGGCATGTAATTCCGGATTAGTACGCAGCGCCACGAGCACGGCCTGAAGGGTCAAGGCCAGGTTCGTGCCCGTGTCGCCATCCGGCACGGGGAACACATTGATCTTGTTGATCACCTCCTCGCGCGAGATGAGGCGGTGAATGCCGGAGCGCAGGGCGGCGGCGAGTTCCCTGCCGTTGAGCGCCGGGGCAGGCAGGACGGCGACGCTCATGGGCGGGCCGGTGTCAGAGGCGCGGCAGGAGGAAGCGGCGGCCGCGGTAGGTGAGCACTGCGCCCTCGCGCGTGATCTCCTCGACCATCGGTCCCTCGGCGATACGGGCGCCCTGCGTGTAGCGGCGCCCATTGATGAAGACGGCGCGCTTGGATGGATCGTCCACGAAGATGTGCAGGTCGACGGTGAGCTCCGGGAGATCGGTCGCGGCGACGGCGGCGGGCGCATTTTCCATCGGTGGTGCGCCGTAAGTTACTCCCGGACTCGAGGCCGGCGCATCCGGCACGAGCGTCGGGTCCGGCGCATCGGGAGGAAGAGTCGCGGGTTCCCCGTACATTTCAACCGGCGGCTCGGCGAATCCGCCGCGCGGCGAGGCAGCGGCCTCGAGAGCGCTCTGCGTTGCGGGCAATGGGTCGACGGCCACGGGCGGTGGGCTCGTCACGGAAGCGGGCGCGGCGGCGGCGACCGGAGTCGCAGCCAGGGCTGGCTCGCGCGTGTCGCGCAGCATGAAGTACAGGACGACGGCAATGTTGATCGCGAGCAATGCGCCGATCGCGATCAGTGCGATCGGCAGCCGGCCGTCTTCGCGCGCGATCGGGAACTCCGCCATGCTCGGCCCGCTCTGGCGCTGGCGCTCGATCTCGGACTTGCGGAGCGCGTCGAGGATGAAGCTCATGCGCCCGCCTGCGGTTCCGCGTGCGCGAGCGTCGGCGTGCCCGGCGCTCCGAGCGCGGAATCGAGCACGAGCTGCGTCTGCAGGCCCGCGACGCCGTCGACCTCCAGCCGGCGGCTGCGCTGGAAGCTCTCGACGAGTTGCTGGAGCTCGGCGTCGAAATAATCTTGTGTCTCGGCGGAAGCCGGCAGGCCGCCCAGCTGTTCGAGTCCCTGGCGCAGCCAGCGAACATCGTCCCCGCGCATGCCCGCGCGCAGGGGACGCAAGGCATTCGTCTGCGGCCGCCACAGCACGAGGAACTCGCCGAACCAGAAGTCAGCGAGCTCGCCGATCGGCACATTGGTCTTGCCGCTGCCGATGATGAGCTTCGCCCCGTCCTGCCCGATCTCCGACAGCACCACCTGGTGCGCCGAGCCCTGGTCGTCGACGAGGGAGAGGATTGCAGGACGGTTGATCAGCTTGAGTTGTGCGAGCGAGCCGCGCTGCCAGACGCAGGAGAGCCCGCGCGCATCCGCCTGGTCGCAGGCGAGACCGGCGCCCGGCTGGAATTCAGCGCCCCAGAGCGAGAAGAGTGACGTGAACGCGGCGTCCATCGTGGTCGCCGTTTCGTCCCTCGCGAGAGCCGCTCCGAGCGGGACCCGCGGAGGTGGCGCGGGCGCAGGTCTGGTCGCAGGCGCATCAGTGGCGGCCGCGATGCTTGCCTCGGGCTCCCGTTGGACGAGCGCAGGCAATGCGCGCCATACCACCACTGCAAGGAGCGCGGCACCGGCAACGGCGCCGCCAATTGCGAGCAGGCGAATCCAGGGCGCGAGCACCGGCCGGCCGTAAACCTCGGAGGCCGCGCGGCGAACGAGCGTGCCGGTCACGATGGGCTCTTCGCGCGTGTAGGCGCCGAGGAGCGCGCGATCCGCGACGACATTGATGATGCGCGGCACGCCATTCGAAAGGCGGTGTATTTCGCGCTGGGCGCCGGCAGTGAAGAGGTCTCGCGTGGCGCCCGCTATGCGCGCGCGATGCCGGATATAGGCGATCGTCTCGCCCTTGCGCAGCGCCTCGAGGTGATAGCGGCCCGTGATGCGCTGGGCGAGCTGGCGAAGCTCGGGCTTCGAGAGCACTTCCCGCAGCTCCGGCTGGCCGATCAGGATGATCTGGAGGAGCTTCTGTGTCGCCGTCTCGAGGTTCGTGAGGAGGCGAACCTGCTCGAGCACGTCGGGGTCGAGGTTCTGCGCTTCGTCCACCATCAGCACGATGCGCCTGCCGCGTCCGTGCGCGTCGAGGAGGTAGTGCGTGAGGAGGTCGACGAGCGCCTTCACGCTGTTCGCCGAGCCCTCCGGCACCTGCACGTGCAACTCGTCGCAGATGGCGAGCAGGAATTCCGCTGGCGTGACGCGCGGGTTCAGGATCAGCGCAACGTCGCAATGCGGCGGGAGCTGCTGCAGGAGGCTGCGGAGAACCGTCGTCTTGCCGGTGCCGACCTCTCCCGTCAGCTGGATGAAGCCACCGGCCTCGCTGATGCCATACGCGAGATGCGCGAGCGCCTCCGTGTGCCGCTCGCTGAGATAGAGATAGCGCGGGTCCGGGGTGATCGCGAACGGCTTTTCGTTCAGCCCGAAGAAGCTCGTATACATGACGAGGGAATGGACCCCGATTGCCGCTGGGTGTTCATGATGCCCTCAGCCGCACGCTCAGGCAAAGTACGGCGAGGCGGAGTTCAAAGGGGACGCGTCCCTTTTCCCGAAGGACCGAAGGAAAAGGGGCGCGTCCCCTTTGAACCCCCGCCCGCCCTCCGTTACCTGTCCGAACCGCGGTGGATGGCGTCGTCGCCGAAGCGGCCGTGGATTCGATCGAGCGCGTCATCGAGGCGGCCCGATTCCGCGAACTCGGCGGTCGTGAACAGGTCGAGCTGCTGCTCGGGCTCGAGGTCGCTCACGCCGACGCCGAGCAGGCGTACGGCGACGCGCGGCTGCTCCTGGAGCCAGTGGTCGAGCAGGTCCGCCGCGACCTGCGCGATGAGACGCGTTTCCTGCGTCGGCGGGTTGAAGCTGCGCTGGCGCGTGTAGGTCTCGAAGTCGCGCCGCCGCACCTTGATGCTCACCATGCCCGCCTTGAACTGCCGCGAGCGCAACCGCGCCGTCGTGCGGTCCGCGAGCTGCGCGAGCCGCTCCTGCAGTTCCTTGTGATCGCGGATGTCGACGTCGAATGTCTCCTCGGAACTGATCTGCTTCTCCGGCGCGTCGGACACGACCGGCCGCTCGTCGATGCCCGCGGCGCGGTCCTGGTATTTGCGCGTCTCGCGGCGAAAGAGCGGCCACAGCACCGACTCGGGCGCGCGCCGTAGCTGCCCGAGCGTATAGAGGCCTTCCTTCTCGAGACGTGCCGCCGTCTTCGCACCGATACCGAACAAACGTCGCACCGGCAGAGGATCGAGCATCGACGTCACGTCCTGCGGGCGGATGATGGTGAGCCCGTCCGGCTTCTGCATTTCCGAGGCAAGCTTGGCTAGCAGCTTGTTATGCGACACGCCCACGGAAGCGGTGAGCCCCGTCGTTTCCTGAATGCGCTTCTTGATCTCGCGTGCCATGTCCTCCCCGCTGCCGAAGAGTCCGCTGCTCGCGGTCACGTCGAGGAAGGCCTCGTCGAGCGACAGGCCTTCGACGATGTCCGTAAACCCGCGGAAAATCTCGAATACCTGCGCGGAGATCTCGCGGTAACGCTTGAAACGCGGCGCGACGACCACGGCCTGCGGGCAGCGCCGAAGGGCCTCGCGCATCGGCATTGCGGAATGCACGCCGAAACGGCGCACCTCGTAGCTCGCGGCAGCGACGACGCCGCGCCCGCCGGCGCCGCCGACGACCACGGGCTGGCCCGCGAGCTCCGGGCGGTCGTGCTGCTCGACCGCCGCGTAGAAAGCGTCCATGTCGACATGCAGGATCGTGCGGTTGTGGTCGCTCAAGAGAGACTCAGCATGGCGTAGACGAGTCCGGCCATCATTGTCACGCCGAGCAGCAGGAAGTAGGTCATCCCGAGCGAAAGGAACTTGAGCGTCGTCTTGAAGCGGCCCTCGCCGTAAACGACCCGCATCGAGCGGAACACGTAGTAGAAGAGGTACAGGTACAACAGGAAACTGACGAGGTTCAGGAAGCCGACAATCGGCAGCTTGAGGTTGGCGATCGCGCTCAGTGCCTGCGTCACGCCGATCAGCAGGAACGTGAAGGCATGGTTGTGCAGGAACAACACGAGGTGCTCGACATACAGGCGGCGCGGCCTCCAGTAAAAGAGAAGTGCCACGGCCGCGATGAGCGGCAGGAACAGGAACATGAGCTTTGGCGCCGTGGAGGCGAAGCGCTCGAAGAATCCCTTTCCGCCGTCCGCGCGCATGCGCTTGCAGGCGCGGCTGAATGATTCCTCGAGGGCCTCGAGCGACTTGCTGTCGGAGAAATCGACCGTGCATCCGCCGCCCTTGACGACCTCGTCAATTTTCGCGGGATCGATTCCCTCCGCCTCCAGCTCCCTGCGGATGTCCTCCGTGGCGACGATCTTCGCCGGTGCGACAACCGTGTTGCCTTTCGCGTCGACCTGCTCGAATTCCGTGGCAGGCAGGAAAGCCGAGAGGGCGAAGAACAGGATGCTGACGCCGAGGTAAAGCCGGAATGGCGGGAGGTATTCCTGGTGGCGGCCCGCGATGAATTCCTTCGTCAGCTCGCCGGGGCGCAGCGCGAGCATGCGCAGCGTCCGCCAGATTCGGCTGTCGAGGTGCAGCAGCGAGTGCGTGACGTCGCCCGCAACCTCCTTCACGGAAAGCACGTGAACGTCGGAAGCCTGGCCGCACTGCGCACAGTGCTTCCCGGAGACGACCGTGCCGCAGTTGAGGCAGCGCTTCGGATCGTGGGCCGCGGGCGTCAGCTCGTGCCGCGGCTTGAAGACACGCCGTTCGCAGTGCACGCGGCCGCCGAAGCGCTGCGCGGTTTCTGCCCGCATCCTTGTCGCGTCGTTCTCTAGGTAGTGATCGAGTGCCGCGACGCTCTCGACGCGGTAACGGATCCGGCGCCGCTGGCGCTCGCCCGGGGGCGTTTCCGGGATCTCGATGTTGGCTCCGTGGAATCCCGGGCAGGCGAGGACGTCGCGAACGTGGCCTGGCAGCCACGCGTCATAATCCGCGACGATGTCCGGGTCGAGCTGGCACTCGACTTCGTAGATGAGATTGTTGGTCACGCTGAGTCGCCCGGGCGACAGCGCGATCTTAGCTCAGGGACGGCCTCAGCACCCGGCGCAGGCGGCTTCGATGTGCCGGAGCTTGCCGAAATCGCTCAGGCGATAGAAACGGCGTAGCTCCGCCAGCCACGCGTCGTCATCTCGCCGGCAGAGTGAGCGGAGTCTTGGCTCGAGCCGGGCGCAGAAGCGCGCGGCCTCCCGGCTCGCGCGGCGGTACAGCGATTCGCGGCCGGCGGCGAGAGCAGGGTCGACGCGCGTCCGGCGGAAGAGAAGCGTGTGCAGTTCCGCCGGGAAGCGGTTCGGATGCCCGCGGCGGAGCAGGGCGAAGCTCGCGACGTACTTGTCGATCTCGGCCTGCATTTCGAGCGCGAGTCGCGACACCGGCCGGTCGTGGCCTGCATTGTGCGCGACACAGACGAAATGGCTGATGCCTTCGAGCGCGGTCCAGCAGTCGGCGAGATTGTCCTGGTCGAGGCCGTCGCTCGGGTCATGGCGCTCGAGCCGTTCGAGCAGCTTTGAATCTAGAAATAGGGACATGCAGAGCTCGTCATCGACCGCGCTCACGAAGAGCTGTTCGTCGCCCGGCGGGTCGCGGCATTCACCGGGCAACGCCTGGCGGTCAGTGACGAGAAAGTCTTCGACGCGACATCCAATATCGAGGTCGTAGATGCCGGTCAGCAGGATTTCGAGCCGTTCGAGGGCCCGTGCGGACATGGCGGCTCAATTCGCGATTGTGCCGGCAGGCACGGGCCGGATGCCGAGCTTGAGGAGGAGGCGATGCGCGCGCTGGCTGCCGGTCCGGTGCCACATCTCGTAGAGGCGCAGCACGTCCCGTGGCGACTGGCGCGCGGCGCCCTCGCCGATCTCGTTCAGGGCGTCGACGATCGGCTGGAACTTGTCCTGGAGTTCGGCAAAGACGTCGCCGAGCACGCGCTGCGCGCCGTGAAAGGGTGCCTGCGCGAGCGTGCCGTAGGCGCGTCCGCCCATGGCGATGTGATAGTCGACGTCCACCGGGCGGCGCGAAAAGCCGCCGGCGAGAAAACCGGACACGAACAGCGCAACGTCGCCGAGCCGCTGGAGCATGCGGAAGCGCTGCCGGTCGTCGGGCGCGTCCGCGGCCTCGGCGAGGAGCAGTGCGAGCGGCTTCAGCTGCGAGCGATCGGCGTCAGGCTCGAAAAGCGCATCGGTGTGCGCGAACATCGCGAGCAGGTTGACGATGTAATGTTCGGTGTGGTCGCGGACATGCAGGTGCTGGTGCTCGAGGGCGCCCTGCACCGCCTCGCGGAAGAACTCGCGCACGTCTGAGACGGTCTGGAGCTCCATGGCGCCAGTTCAGACGGTTCCGCAGGCCGATTCTGCAAACTGCGTCGCAGCTTTGCCGTAGCACTCGGCACGCGCGAGTGCCGGCGTGCCGCGCTGTGATCGCGGCACGGATTAAAGGACAGTAGACCTGGCGGGGACAGTCACTTTTTAAGGTGCCTTTCCACTCTGGAGTAGGATCCGCTGCAGGAGTCAGGAGCCGGCAATGCGCCTGCGGCCCGAGTTGTTGCCGATCGAGATAGCCCTGTTCGCCGCCGTTTTCTGGGCTGACGAAGCAGGCTACGTTCCGCTCAGCAAGACGCCATTCCTTTTCCTCATCGCGTGGGCATCGCTCCGCCTTCGCGGGCTCCGCTGGCGCGATGTCGGGCTGAGGCTCGCGGATCGCTGGCCCCGGCTCGTGGCAATTGGTGTCGCCGCCGGCATCGGCATGTGGCTGCTCGAGTTCTTTTTCACGATGCCGATGCTGCATCGCGTGCTCGGCTACTGGCCGGATCTCTCGGAGTTCAACGACCTAGTCGGCAATGCGGCGTTGCTGGCGATCTATCTTGCGCTCAACTGGGTGCTCGCAGCATTTGGCGAGGAGATGGTCTGGCGCGGCTACGCGCTGCCTCGAATTGCCGGGTTCTTCGGTACCGGCACGGGGGCTTGGGTGCTGGCACTCGTGATCGTGAACGTCGCATTCGGCCTCGCGCACCTCTACCAGGGGCCGTCGGGGGTGATCCAGGCGACCGTCGGCGGCGTGCTGCTCGGCATCCTCTACATTGCGACGGGGCGCAACCTCGTCGCGCCGATCGTGGCCCACGGCCTCGGCAACTCGATCGACTTCACCGTCATGTACCTGGGGCTCTACCCTGGCGTCGGCGTGTGAAACCTGCGCTGTCGACGGACCGCATCCTGCGAGCGGCGCAGGGGTGCCGTCTGTCGACAGCGCTCAGGCCACCTGCATGTCGCCGCCATCGAGCTGCAGGTCGTAGGAGCTGCCGGCGACCAGCTCCCGCGAGTCGAAGTCGTCGACGTGAATGATCTCCATGACCTTGCGGTCGTATTCGCGCAGCTGCGCGGCCTCGGCCTCGGTCACGATGCCGACTGCGAGGGCCTCCCGGATCTGGCCGGGCAGGTCGAGTGCCGTCACGCGGCCGGTCTTCACGCCCTCGACGCGGATCTTCTTTTCCAGCGGCTCGGCCGCGATCGCGAGCTCCATCGCCTGCTGCACGAGGCCGAGGTGATTCTTCGGCTCGAGCGTGCGGTAGATGTAGTGACAGAGCCGCTCGCGCGACTCGCCTGGGTTCATCACGAGCTCCGCGATCTTCGGGTTCAGCTGGTCCGAAGGCGCAGAGTAGGTGAGCCCGCGCGGGAAGATCATGATCCGCATCAGCCCCGCCAGCCAGCGCACCGGGAAGTTCCTGAGGAAGCTGTGCAGCTGTTCCTGCGCCTGGTAGAGCAGTGAGCGACAGGCGTACTCGACGAGCGGCACGTCGGATTCCGGCCGCCCCTGGTTTTCGAAGTGCTTCAGCGCCATCGACGCGAGGTACATCGAGGACAGCACGTCGCCGAGCCGCGCCGAGAGGTTCTCCTTCTTCTTGAGGTAGCCGCCGAGCGAAAGCATCGCGACGTCGGTCGCGAAGGCGAAGGAGGCGCTGAAACGGTTGATGTGCTCGTAATAGCGCGTCGTCGGCCCGGGCAGCGGCGACTTCACGATGCGCGACAGGGTGACTGCCCCGAAGAACGATCGCACTGCGTTCGAAATCGTGAAGCCGATGTGCCGGAAGAGAGCGTCGTCGAAATCGCGCAGTCCGCGCTCGCGGTCCGGGTCCTGCGCCGCATTCATCTCCTTCAGCACCCAGGGATGGCAGCGAACCGCGCCCTGGCCGAAGATGATGAGGCTGCGCGTCAGGATGTTCGCGCCCTCGACCGTGATGCTGACCGGCACCATCTGGTAGCCGCGGCCGATGTAGTTCTTCGGGCCGAGCATGATGCCCTTGCCGCCCTGCACGTCCATCGCATCGTTCGCGACCATTCGCCCGAATTCGGTCACGTGATACTTGAGGATACCCGCGGGCACGGACGGCTTTTCGCCGCCGTCGATCGCGCCGGTCGTCACCGAGCGCGCGGCGTCCATGATGTAAGTGCGCGCCGCCATGCGCGCGATCACCGCCTCGACGCCCTCGAACTTGCCGACCGGCAGGTTGAACTGGCGGCGGATGCGGCTGTACCCGGCCGTCGAGTACACGGCGCCCTTCGCGCCTCCGGTCGCAATCGAAGGTAGGGAGATGCAACGCCCGACTGACAACTGCTCGACGAGCATGCGCCAGCCCTGTCCCGCCATCTTCGGCCCGCCGATGATCGCGTCGAGCGGCACGAAGACGTCGCGGCCCTGGATCGGCCCGTTCTGGAATGGCCCGTTCAGCGGGAAGTGCCGCCGGCCGATCGTGATGCCCGCCGTGTCGCGCGGAACGAGCGCGACCGTGATCCCGTAGTCGGTCTTGTCGCCGCCCATCAGTTTCTCGGGATCGAACAGGCGGAAGGCGAGGCCGATGATCGTTGCGATCGGCGCCAGCGTGATGTAGCGCTTCGAGAAGTTCAGGCGGATGCCGATCGTCTCGCGGCCCTGGTACATGCCGCGGCAGACGATGCCGCTGTCCGGTATCGCGCCCGCATCCGACCCGACCCGCGGCCCCGTGAGCCCGAAGCAGGGGATCTCTTCGCCGCGCGCGAGGCGCGGGAGCAGGCGGCTCTTCTGCTCTTCCGTGCCGTAGTGCAGCAGGAGCTCCGCGGGCCCCAGCGAGTTCGGCACGACGACGGTCGAGGCGACGGTGCTCGAGCGGCTCGCGATCTTCACGATGACGGAGGAGTGCGCGTAGGCCGAAAATTCGAGCCCGCCATACTTCCGGGGGATGATCATCGCCCAGAAGCCCTTCTTCTTGATGAAGTCCCAGACCTCGGGCGGGAGGTCCGCGCGCCGGTGCGTGATGTCCCAGTCGTCGATCATCCGGCAGAGTTCTTCGCAGGGCCCGTCGATGAAGGCCTGCTCCTCGGCCGTGAGCACCGGCACTTTCGCCGACAGGAGCTTCTTCCAATTCGGGCCGCCGGTAAAAAGCTCCCCGTCCCACCAGACCGTGCCGGCCTCGAGCGCCTCGCGCTCGGTCGTGGACATCGGCGGCAGCATGCGCCTGAACACCAGCAGGAACCGGTTGGAGATCAGTACCCGCCGCAAGGGCCGGATGTTGAGCAGGACGTGAGGCAGGTAGAGCGCCCAGAGAGTCGCCTTCCACCAGCCGGCGCCCGCGCCGAAGAGCGTGTAGTAGACCAGCAGGACGCCCAGCACGAGGGTCGCCTTGGCGAGGCTCGCGCGCTGGTACGCGAGCCACAGGACGAGGCTCGTAAAGAGGACCAACCAGAGCGCTGTGAGCACCATTGGCTCCCGTACTTATACCGCGTTCAGCATGGAATGCGGGATTAGGCGATGCACCCTAGCGGAGCCGCTGTTTGCACTGCAAAAAACACATTCTGTGTATGCTTGCGGCGGGGAGGGAAGTGCCATGAACAACCTGATCGGGCGCGCAAAAAACATCCTGCTCACGCCGGCCACCGAATGGCCGGTCATCGCGGCAGAACCTGAAACGACGTCGGGCCTCTACACCCGCTACATCCTGATCCTGGCCGCGCTCGGCCCGATCGCGATGTTCCTGTCCTTTAGCGTGATCGGAGTTTCGTCGTTCCTCGGCTCCTATCGCTGGGGAATGGGCGCGGGGCTCTCGTACCTCATTGTCAGCTATCTGCTGGGACTGGTGTCCGTCTACCTGTTCGGACTCATCATCAATGCGCTTGCACCGAACTTCGGTGGGCAGAAAGACTCGATGCAGGCGCTGAAGACGGCCGCTTATGCGATGACCGCGGCCTGGGTCGGCGCGATCGGCAATCTCATTCCGGGCATCGGCTGGTTGATCGCTCTCGCGGGCGGCATCTACAGCATTTACCTCCTCTACCTCGGATTGCCGGTGACGATGAAGTCGCCGCCTGAGAAGGCGCTGGGCTATACGGTGGTCTGCATCATCGTGGGCATCGTGCTCTTCTTGATCGTCTCGGGTATTACCGGCGCTGTCGTCGGACGCAGAATGTGGGGCGGGATGGGCGCGCCTGGCGCAACCATCACCAGCACGGGCGGGTTCGAGGAAGGTTCCGCCGGCGCCGCGATCGAGCAATGGGGCAAGCAGATCGAGGCGGCGGGCAAGCAAGTCGAGCAATCAGCGGAGCAGCAGGGCGGCGTGCCGGAGGGCGCAGCGGTCGGGCAGCTCATCGGCGCGATCGCGGGCGGCGCGAAGGTTGCGGAGGCCCTGCCGACCGATCAGATGAAATCCTTCCTGCCGGAAACGCTGGCCGGCCTGCCGCGCACGAGCTCATCTGCCGAACGCAACAACGCAATGGGCATCCAGGTGTCCGAAGCCGAAGCGAATTATTCGGACGGCGCGGGCCGCAACCTGCAGCTCGAGATCACGGACACCGGCGGCGCTCAGGGATTCGTCGCGCTGGCCGCATGGGCCAACGTCGAGCAGGAGCGCGAGTGGGATGGCGGCTACGAGCGCGATTACCAGGCGAACGGAAACATGGTGCACGAGCGCTGGGATGCGACGAACAAGCATGGCGAGTACGGCGTGATCGTCGGCAAGCGCTTCTCGGTCAAGGTGTCCGGCAACGCGCCCAGCATGGAAGAGCTGAAGGCGGCGCTCGCTTCCGGCGTCAACCTCGCGCAACTCGAGGCCGCGGCGGCGAGCGGGGCGAAGCCCCCGGGCTGAAAAAAGAAAGCCGGCACGAGGCCGGCTTTCTCGGTCGAAATCCTTCCTGGATTATTTTTCGGCCGGCCGCAACGTCACCTCGCGGACGTAGGTCGTGCCGAGGTAAGTGCGCATGTCGAGACGCGGCTTGATCATGTCCTGCTGCTTGTCCTCGTCGGGCGTGGCAAAGTGCGCCGCGGCGATCGCATCGGACTTTTCATCGTCGCCCTTGTTGTAATCGAGCGCCTTGGCGAAATTCGGGTACAGCGTGCAGAACAGCACGTCGTAGTCGTTCGCATCGTGCGGCGGCTTGACGAAGGTCTTGTAGTCAAGGATCAGCCCCTGTTTCTTCGCCTCAATGTTCTGGGGCTCAACGGTGGCACGGATGTACTTCATGTACGCGTCATACTGGCCCGGGCTGGTGCGGTAGGCTTCACATTGCCAAACGGGGCCTTCGGTCCAGTGCTCTTGCGCAACCGCGGCAACCGACGTCAACGCCAGTGCCGCGGCCGCGAGGCCGATTTGCTTCATCTTCATGTTTTCCCCCTGTCGTTATTTTCCCCGCCCAACGGACGGAGTGGCGCGCATCCTACGCCAGTTCGCCCGGCAGTGCCGGCCTGATCACCAGGCGATGCCGTAATCCTCGCCGTGGTTGCTCGACCCGCCCCAGAACGAGCCCTGGGCATGGTCGATGAGGATCGCGTTGATCGGCCCGGAGGTCCGCGACGCGTATTCCGGCTTGTAGCCGCGCGCCTTGAGGTCGCGCCGGGTCCAGTCCGGGATCGAATTGTTGAGCGTGAGCCGCCCTGGGAAGATCTCGTGCTCGCCGAAGGAATCATGCAGCTGCCAGCTGGTGAAGTTCGGCGCTTCCGCCGCCTGCTGGGGCGTCATGCCGAACTCGACGATGTTCAGGAAGAACTGCAACAGGTTCTGGTCCTGGGTGTCGCCGCCCTGGACGGCGAAGGCGAGCCAGGGCTTGCCGTCCTTGAAGGCGAGTGAAGGCGTCAGCGTCGCGCGCGGGCGCTTGCCGGGCTCGATCACGTTGAAGGGATTCTCGCTTGAATCCAGGACAAACGACTGCGCGCGCTGGCTCATGCCGATGCCCGTCTTGCCCGCGATGACCGCGGGCAACCAGCCGCCGGAGGGCGTCATGGAGACGAGCCAGCCATCCTTGTCGGCGGCGATCACGGACGTCGTGCCGCGGAGCATCGAACCGGTGTCAGGATCGGTCGCGGCGGCGAAGCTCGCCGCATCGAATGACAGGGCGGCCGCCGCGCGTTTCTCGAGCGACGCAAGGTATGGATTCACGCCGCCCTGGAAGGGATAGGGATCGCCGGGCCCTGCGCCCGCATCGTTCTGCTCCGGCTTCACGAGCGCCGCGCGCGCCTTCGCGTAGTCCTTCGAGAGCAATCCCTTGATCGGCTCGTCGGGCGGAAAGTAGGGATCGCCGTAATAGAAATCGCGGTCGGCAAAGGCGAGGTTCATCGCCTGGTACACCGTGTGGATGTAGCTGCCGCTGTTGTATCCCATCGACTTCAAGTCGAAGTTCTCGAGGATATTGAGCGCCTGCAGCATCGCCGGCCCCTGCACCCAGCGGTCCAGCTTGTAGACGTCGATGCCGCGATAGTTCGTGTGTACGGGCTCTTCGAGCTTCACGCGCCAGCGGTCGAGGTCGCCCTTGGTGACCAGGCCGCCCTGTTCGCGTGCGCCGCGGACGAACTCGTCCGCGATGTCGCCGCGATAGAAGCGGTCATACGCCGCCTGCAGGGCTTCCTTGCGCGACTTGCCGGCTTTCAGCGCGGCGGCCTCGGCTTCGACCAGCTTCCTGAGCGTCACGGCGAGGTCCGCCTGGCGGAAAATTTCGCCGGCGGCCGGCGCTTCGCGCGCCGCGCCCGCGTGCGGGAGCATCACGGCCTTCGAGTACGGCCACTGCTTGATTTCCGCTTTCTCCACCTCGATGCGATCCGCTGTCTCGCCGTCGATGGCGTAGCCGTCCGCAAGTTCGATCGCAGGCGCGAGCACCTCGGCCAGCGAAAGATTCCCGAATTCCGCGAGCATCGTGATCAGCGCGCCGGGAGTGCCTGGCGTGACGGCGGACAACGGACCGTACTCGGGCGGGTATTTCATGCCCTTGCCGCGATAGAACTCTGGGGTCGCGCCGGTCGGCGCGACGCCGAGGCCGTTGATGGCGATGATCTTCTTCGTCTTCGGGTTGTAGATGAGCGCCTGCGTCTCGCCGCCCCAGGAGAGTACGTCCCACATGGTCGAAGTCGCCGCGAGCATCGCGCAGGCGGCATCGACCGCATTGCCGCCCTTCTCGAACATCCGCGCGCCTGCGGTCGCAGCGAGCGGCTTGCCGGTGATCGCCATCCAGTGCGAGCCGTGCAGCGGCGGCTTCTGCGTCTTCTCCTGCGCGGTCGCGATGCCGCTCACGAGCAGCGCAAGGACGGTTGCCGCGGCGGCGGCACGGATGACAGTCGACATGAGAGCACTCTCCTCAGATCAGGTCCCGCACGCCCTCGCGTTCCTCGAGCAGCTCGCGATGCGTGGCATCCATGCGCTCGCGGCTGAATTCGTCCACGGCGAGCCCCTGGACAACGGTATAGCGCCCGTCCTTGCAGGTGACCGGATAGGAATACATGACGCCCTCGCCGATGCCGTAGCTGCCATCGGCCGGCACAGCCATGCTTACCCAGTCGCCTTCCTGGGTGCCGAGGGCCCAGTCGCGCATGTGATCGATCGCGGCGGAGGCCGCCGAGGCGGCGGAGGACGAGCCGCGCGCCTTGATGACCGCGGCGCCACGCTGCTGGACGGTCGGGATGAACTCCTCGCGGTACCACTTGGCTTCCACCAGCGACTTCGCGGGCTTGCCGCCGACCGTGCAGTGCGAAATGTCCGGATGCTGCGTCGCGCTGTGGTTGCCCCAGACGATCATGCGGCGGATCCCGGTCGTGTGCTGTCCGGTTTTCGCGGCGAGCTGGCTGAGGGCGCGGTTGTGGTCGAGCCGCATCATCGCGGTGAAATTGCGCCGCTCGATGTCGGGCGCGTTCGACGCGGCGATGAGCGCATTGGTATTCGCGGGATTGCCGACGACGAGCACGCGCACGTCGCGGCTCGCGGACTCGTTCATCGCGCGGCCCTGGGCCGAGAAGATCTGCGCATTCGCAAGCAGGAGGTCCTTGCGCTCCATGCCGGGACCGCGCGGGCGCGCGCCGACGAGCATGGCGTAGTCGCAATCCTTGAAGGCCGCCTTGGCGTCGTCCGTCGCGACCACCCGGTTGAGCGTCGGGAAGGCGCAGTCGGAGAGTTCCATCACGACGCCCGTGAGCGAGGGCAGCGCCGGCGTGATTTCGAGCAGTTGCAGGTTGACCGGGCGGTCCGTTCCTAGCATCTGTCCCGAGGCGACGCGGAATGCGAGCGCGTAGCCGATCTGTCCGGCGGCGCCGGTGATGGTAACGGTGACGGGCTTCTTCAATCTGGCTCCACGGTGGCCGCAAAGAAGCCGTAGTTTAACTGGTGCCGGGTCGTCAATTCGTCATCTATGATCCATCCGAATGACGGTAGATGACGAATTGACGACCCGGCACCCATGAGCGGCGAGCCGCAGATCCATTCGGGCGTTACGGACGAATTCGCCTGGAACGCGGCCCTCAATCCCCTTCCCGAAGCCGCGGACGTCGCGATCATCGGCGGCGGGATCATCGGCAGCTCGGCGGCGTACTTCCTCGCGCGCAGCGGCGTGTCGGTTGCGCTCTTCGAGAAGGGCCGCATCGCGGGCGAGCAATCGGGCCGGAACTGGGGGTGGGTGCGCCAGCAGTGCCGCTCGCCGGTCGAGCTCCCGTTGATGATGCAGAGCCTCCGGCTCTGGAAGGAGTTGCCTGCGCAGCTCGGCGAGGACGTCGGATTTCGCCAGGGCGGCACGCTCTACCTCGCGGAGAACGCGAAAGAGCTCGATGCGCTCGGCGAGTGGCTTTCCGTTGCGCAGGAACATGCGCTCGACACCCGGATCATTGCCGGCCGCGAATTGAAGGGCGTATTCGCCGCCAGCGGGCGCTGGGCGGGCGCGCTCTACACCGCGAGTGACGGCCGTGCGGAGCCTTCGAGGGCCGCGCGCGCGATCGCCCGCGGTGCCGCGCGCGCGGGAGCGCGAATCTTCGGCGTCACCGCGGTGCGCGGCATCGAGACGGCAGCAGGGCGCATCTCGGCGGTCGTCACGGAGCACGGCCGCGTCGCGACGCGCGCAGTCGTCTGCGCGGCCGGTGCGTGGACACGGCTCTTCTGCGGTTCGCTCGGCATTCGCGTGCCGCAGCTTCCGGTCCTGGGCACGGTCGCGCGCACGGCACCGGCGCCGCAGCTGCTCGACGGCCAGGCCTGGTCGCCTGCAGTTGCGATCCGCCGCCGCGCAGACGGCGGCTACACCATCGCGCACGGCCACTCGTCCCTGCATTCGATCATTCCCGCGAGCTTCCGCTACGCAGCGAAGTTCCTGCCCGCATTCCGGGAGGGCCACGACTCGCTCAGGCTTTCAATCGGCGGCGATTTCTTCCATGCGCTCGCGACACCCTCGCGCTGGCCGCTCGACCGGGTGTCGCCCTTTGAGCGCGAGCGCGTGCTCAACCCCAGGCCCGAGGTGCGCGTGCTCCGCCAGATGCGCACGGCCATAGACCGCTGGATCCCGGAGCTTTCCGCTGTGCCCTTCGTCGAATCCTGGGGCGGAATGATCGAGGCTTCGCCCGACGTCCTGCCGATCATCTCGCCCGTGGATGCCATCGGTGATTTCTACGTCGCGACCGGCTTCAGCGGGCACGGCTTCGGCATCGGCCCGGGTGCCGGTAAACTGATCGCGGGGATGGTCAGCGGAACTGCGGACCCGGCGGCGCTCGCGGGATTCCGGCTTGGCCGTTTCTTCGACGGGTCGCCCATCGTGCCGGGACCTGCGATATAAGGTTCTGATTGGGGGACGGCATGGCTGCCGACGACAAACCGGTCCAGGCTTCGGAAATGAAGGCGGCGCTCGCGCCGCAGTTCTACTTGAGCCCGGAAATCTTCGCGCTCGAGTCGCGCCACATCTTCCACGGCCAGTGGTTCTGCGTCGGCCGGCTCGATCAGGTTCCCGACAAGGGCGATTGCCTCGTGGTCGAGGTCGCGGGCGAGAGCGTGATCGTGCTTCGTGGGCGCGACGAGGCCATGCGCGCCTTTTACAACGTCTGCCGCCATCGCGGCAGCCGGCTCATCCGGGCGAATCCGCTGCCCGACATTGTGGAACCGGCGGCGACACGATCGAGCCGGATCGGCGCGGCGGTCGTCTGCCCGTATCACGCCTGGAGCTACAACACCGACGGGACGCTGCGCGCCGCGCCCTTCGTGCAGTTCGACGGCGCCTGCCCGAAGGAGAATTTCTCGCTCGTGCCGGTCGCGCTCGACACCTGGGGCGGGTTCATCTTCCTCAATCTTGCGGAGAAGCCCACGCCGCTCGCTGGGCAGGCTGAGAAAGCGACTCGCATGCTCGGGCGCTATCCCTTCACGGACATGCGCCGCGGCGCGCAGATCGTCTATGACGTCCGCGCGAACTGGAAGGTGATCCTCGAGAACTACAACGAGTGCTACCACTGTGGGCCGGTGCACCCGGAACTCTGTGCACTAGTACCGGCGTTCCGCGACAAGGGCGGCGCCGGGCTCGAATGGGAGGACGGCATTCCGCACCGCACAGGCGCCTGGACCTTCACGGCCACGGGCACGTCGACGCGCGCGCCGTTTCCCGGCTTGTCCGCGACCGAGCGCACGCACCACAAGGGGGAGGTCATCTACCCGAACCTGCTGCTCTCGGCGGCGGCCGAGCATGTTGCCGCCTTTGCGCTGTGGCCGAAGGCGCCGGACTTCACGCGCATCGCCTGCGAGTTCCTGTTCCATGAATCGGAGGTCGCAAAGCCGGGATTCGACCCGAAGGACGTCGTTGAATTCTGGGACATCGTGAACCGCCAGGACTGGCACGTCTGCGAAGGTGTCCAGCTGGGCATGCAATCGCGCGGATTCCGCGGCGGCTTCTACGCGCCGATGGAGGACCCGAGCCTCGACATCCGGCGTTATCTGGCTCGGCACCTCGGCGAGATGGCCGGAATTCCACGCGACTGAAGCCATGGGAACCTCTGATCTGCCCGCGCATGGGCGCGACCGTGGCTATCGGACTTCGGCTCGCGCCTTGTCCCGCCAAGGCGCGCGCGTAACGCGCTCCATGCGCGGGTAGATCAGAGGTTCCCTGAGTGACAGCGAAGCGCTACGACGTCGTCGTCATCGGCGGCGGACACAATGGCCTGACGGCCGCATTCTACCTGGCGCGCGCCGGGCTCTCGACGGTCGTGCTGGAGCGGCGGGAGGTCCTCGGCGGTTGCGCGGTGACGGAGGAGATCGACTCCGACCGCGCGCCGGGTTGCCGCGTGTCCACGGCGTCGTACATGGCGAGCATGCTGCGGCCCGAGGTCATCCGCGATCTCGAATTGGACCGGCATGGGCTTCGCATGGTTGCGGCGAACCCGACCGTGCAGGCGGTAACGCCCGACGGCGTCGTGCTTCCCTGGTGGGACGACCACACACGCATGCGCGAAGTGCTCCGCCGGTTCGCGCCGGCCGATTGCGAGCGATTTCTCTCTCTCGAAGTCCGACTCGGCGGGCTCGCGCGGCATCTCGAGCCACTCTTCATGGAAGCGCCTCCGGACCTTGCGCGCGGCGGGTTCGCGGGATTTCGCGAGCTCCTTGGACTTGCGCTGCGCTTCCGGGGACTCAGCGCCCGGCAGATCCCGGATTTCGTTGCCTTCACGACGGGGAGCCTCGGCGAGTTCCTCGACCGCTCGCTTGAGTCGCCGCACCTCAAGTCCCTCATCCTCGCGAACAGCCTCTACGGCAAGCACGGCGGGCCCTACGACCCGGGAACGCTCTTCGGGCTCCTGTTCCACCTCCTCGGCGGCGGTGCGGAGTCGAAGCAGGGTTTCGTCGGCCACGTCATGGGCGGAATGGGCGCGATCACGGCGGCGATGGCGGAGGCCTGCCGTGAGCGTGGCGTCGAGCTGCGAACCGGTTCGGAAGTCGCCGAGGTCCGCGTGATCAACGGACGCGCGCATGGCGTCACGCTCACGGACGGAAGCAGCGTCGACGCGGGGCTCGTCGTGTCGAATGCCGATCCGAAGCGCACCTACCTGAAATTGCTGCCCGCGGCCGCGCTCGACCCGGAATTCCTCGCCGCCGTGCGCGGGATCAAGATGGACGGCCCCTGCGGCAAGTTCAACCTCGTGCTGGCCGAGGAGCCACGGCTCACGGGTGAGGATCCCGCGGCCGACGCGCTCCAGCGATCGCAGTTCACTCTCGTGCCCTGGCTCGACGGCGCGCAATCCGCCTACGGAGAGGCACGCCGCGGCCGCATCGCCGAGGAGCTCTGGATCGACTGTCTCGTACCCTCTCTCGTCGATCCCTCGCTCGCGCCGACAGGCCGCCACGTGATGACCTGCTTTGTGCAGTATCTGCCTTACCGGCTTGCGGGCTCCGACTGGAGTCTCGAACGCGAGCGCCTCACGGCGCAGCTCCTTCGTCAGATCACGAAATTCGTGCCGGCCGTCGGGCGCTCGCTCGTGGCGAGCCGGCTATTCACGCCGGCCGACCTCGAGCATGTCTTCGGCATCACCGAGGGCAACATCTTTCACGGAGACCTCCGGCCCGACCAGCTCTTCTTCATGCGCCCGCTGCCCGGGTATGCACGCTATGCCTCTCCGATTCCGGCGCTCTACCTTTGCGGCGCCGGCACGCATCCGGGCGGCGGCGTCACGGGCGCGCCCGGGCACAACGCGGCGGCGCGCATTCTCGCTGACCTGAAAAAGGACCGCGCGCTCCGCCGCGGGCTCGGCACTTGAGGCGCCAATGAGCATCCTGCGCGGAATACCGGTTCGCTGGCGGCTGTTGTTCGTGCTCTTCGTCGTGAGCTTCGTCAACTACTTCCTGCGCAACGCGCTGTCGGTCGCGGTCCCGAGCATTCAGGGCGAATTCGGCTACACGAACCAGGAAATCGGCTGGATTCTTAACGCCTTCAACATCAGTTACACGCTGATGATGATTCCCGGTGGCGTCTTCGGCGAGCGCTTCGGGCCGCGCCGCGCGCTGGGGAGCATCGCGGTTATCTGGGGCCTGCTGACGGCGCTCACGGGCTTCGCGCCGGGACTCATGGCGGCCTCCGCGACGGGCGCGATGGTGTCGCTCATCGCGGTCCGCCTGCTCGTCGGCGCCTCGAACGCGCCGATCTTTCCGATCACGACCGGCCTGATCGAGGGCTGGTTTCCGCCGGGACGCTGGGCGCTGCCGAATGCACTGACGAGTTCGGGACTATCGCTCGGACAGGCTGCGCTGGGACCGATCGTGACCTCATTGATCATCGCCTACGGCTGGCGGGAGGCGTTCTACCTGCTCGCGCCGACAGGCGTCATCGCGGGGCTCTGGTGGCTCTGGTACGCGCGCGACAAGCCCGCCCAGCATCCGGCGATCACGCGCGAGGAGATCGAGTTCATCGACGCGGGCCGTTCGAGGGCGCCGCCGTCGCCCATGAAGCCGGCCTCCTGGCGCGCGGCCCTTGTGAACCGCGACGTCATGATCCTCGCCGCGAGCTACTTCTGCCTCAACTATGTCTTCTACATTTTCTCGCAATGGCTCTTTACCTACCTCGTGAAATCGCGCGGCCTCTCGATGCTGGAGAGCGGCTGGCTCTACGTGCTGCCGTTCGCGACGGGCGCTGTTCTGACCGCCGTCGGTGGCGGAGTCTGCGACGCGCTGTGCCGCCGCTACGGAGGTCTGCGCGGCTGCCGTATCACGGCCATGACGGGTCTCGTCCTCGTCGCAATCTTCCTGGTCGCGGGCGTCTACGCGCCCGATCCCTACGTCGCAGTCGGCCTGCTCTCGCTCTGCTTCGGTTTCACGCTTTTCGCCGATACGCCCTATTGGGCCGCGGTGACCTACGCGTCGGGCGTGCACACCGCGAGTGCCTGCGGCGTGCTGAACTTCGGCGGCACCACCCCGGGCTTGCTGGCGCCGCTCATTGGCTACATGGTCGACCGCGCAGGCTGGCTGCCGACCCTCGCGAGCGGCTCGGTATTCGCGCTGATCGGCGCCGGACTCTGGCTCTTCGTTCGATTGCGAGGCGTGGAAGGAGCACATGCATGATCGATTTCCCCAAGCGACATCGCGTGCCGTACGAGGGCCGCTTCTCGGTCAGTAGTCTCTCGTGTGAGCCGCCGAAGGGCACTCCATCGAAAGACACGCTCGAGGAGGAACTCGCGGACCTCGTCGACCGGCTCGACAAGCTGCAGCAGCGCCTGTTCGCCGACGAGCGTTTCGCCCTGCTGACCGTGTTCCAGGCGCTGGACGCCGCGGGCAAGGACAGCACGATCCGCAAGGTTTTCTCGGGCGTCAATCCGGCGGGTTTTCGCGTCCACGCCTTCGGCCGGCCGAGCGAGCTCGAGTTGCGGCACGATTTTCTCCAGCGCGTCACGGTGCGGCTGCCGGAGCGCGGCAAAATCGGCGTCTTCAACCGCAGCCACTACGAAGAAGTGCTTGTCGTGCGCGTCCACCCGGAGTATCTCGACGCGCAGCACCTGCCGGACGTCGACCTTCAGCGCATCTGGAGCGACCGCTTCGAGGCGATCCGTAACTTCGAGGAGTATCTCGCGAATAACGGCACGGTGATCCTGAAGTTCTGGCTCAATGTGTCGCGCGAAGAGCAGAAGAAGCGCCTCATCAGCCGGATCCAGGAAGACGACAAGAATTGGAAGTTCCGCTTTGGCGACCTCGACGACCGCGCGCGCTGGGACGACTTCCAGTCAGCCTACGAGGACATGCTGCACGAGACTTCGCGTCCGTTCGCGCCGTGGTACGCCATTCCGGCCGACAGCAAGCCCTACATGCGGGTGGCCGTTGCGCGGACGATCGTCGAGGCTCTCGAGAGTATCGATCCGAAATTCCCGAAGCTGGGCGCCGCCGAGCGCCGCGAGCTGAAGGAAGGCCTCAGCCGACTGGAGCGGGAATAGCCTCTTTCCGGCCGTGGGCGGCTTCATGCCCGCGCCGTCCCGCCCGGCGCCAGAGCGCGAGCGCAAAGAGAAATCCGATCGCGCTCGAGACGAAGAAGTACCACATCATCGGCTGGTAGCCGCCCGGGTTTTCCGGCCCGGCCCCATAGGCGTCGTTGAGCCAGCCCGCCATGAGGTTCGCGCCGGCGATGCCGGCGTTCTGCACGACCCACATCAGGCCGAGCGCTGTGCCGAGACGGTGCGTCGGCACGAGCCTCGCCGTCAGCGGCCACATGACGGCGGGCACCAGCGAATAACTCACGCCGATCAGCAGGGTTCCGGCTCCGAGCGAACCCTGCGGCAGCGCCATGACGACGATCGACACGGGCAGGAGCAGTGCGCCGAATGCGAGTAGCGGCGCATAGCGGCCGATGCGGTCGCAGAGCCAGCCGAAAGCCGGCGTCGCAAAGAGCGCGGCGAGGAAGACATAGCTGTTGATCGCGCCCGCTGCCGCGAGGTCGAGCCCGTGTGCGTGCTGGAAATACTTGATCGAAAACGTGCTGCGGAAGGCGAAAATGACGGAGTACCAGAGCACGCACAGCACGAGCAGGTACCAGTACGCCGGGCCGAACTGCCAGGCCTCGCGCAGCGAGAAACGTGGCGAAGCCATGGTCGCGCTGCTCTGCGTGCCGCCGCGTCGATCCGCCCACCAGTAGATCGCGCTGGCGGCGAGCGAGGTTCCGGCAAAGAAGGCCGCGATCTCGAGCGGCGGTTGCCAGCCGGCGGCATACGCCCCCGCAAACCAGGTCGGCGACATGTCGACGGAAAACGCGCCGCCCCGGCCGAGCGCCATGCTGAGACCCAGTGCGAGCGCGAGATGCCGGACAGGAAAATACCGGACGACCGCGCCGATCGTCGCGATGTTGAATGTCTCCGCACCGACGCCGAAAAGCAGGCGGCCGCCCGCCATGCCCGTGAACTCCGGCGCGTAGGCCGTCAGCAAGGCGCCGGCCGCACAGATCGCGGCGGTCCAGGTGAGCATGCGCGCGGTGCCGAATCGGTCGACCAGCATTCCGCCGACCAGCAGCAGGACGATGTTCGGGAAGTTGTAGATCGCATTCAGCAGGCCGATCTGCGTATTGCTGAAGCCGCGCTGACGCTCGAGCAGCTCGGCGACAGGGCCGATCGAGTCATAGACGTAGAAATTGCCGAAGTTGGCAAGCGAGACCAGCGCCAGCATCAGCCAGGGCAGGTATCGCGACGGGCTCAAGGCCTCGGCTTGCCGTGCTGTTTCATCCAGTCTGGCCAGGCGGTCTCGAAGCGCTTGAGCTCCGCGTCGGCTTCCGCGTTCTTGCCGGCCTTTCTGAGTGCAACGATCCGGGCATACCAATCCTCGGGCGTCGTCCGCCAGGGCGCCGGGGCGACTGCACCGGCCAGTGTTTGCGAATCTGCGGATTCCTCGGCCGCGGCATCGGCTCGCGACCCAGTCACGACCACATTCGAGAGTTCCTTCGACTCCTCGGAGGGCGGGTCATTCGTGAAATAGCTTTCCTCGGGCGCCTCGCTCGCCGCCCTGCGCTCGCGCTCGGGTCCACCGATGCGCGAACCGGTCACCTCGGTCTCGGCGGCTTCGCCGACGGCGGGTTCCTCGTACTCCTCCGGCTCGACAGTCGCGGCCTGGCCTGCTGCCCGGGGCGCTTCCTTCCGCAGCGAAGCGGCTGCGGCCTCGGGAGGAGGCGGAGGGCTGATCGCATCCCGTCCATCGAAAAGCTCGACGTCGACCTTGGATTCGCCGGCGGGATGCTTGCCGCCCCCGCCGAACAATGCCTGCGCGATCACGACCGCGACCACGAAGCTTGCCGCGAGCCCCGCGTGCACCCACCAGCGCGCGGCATGGGGCGTCACGGCCTTGCGCGCGCTCGCGCGGATGCGTGCGTCCGTCGTTTCCGGGGGCGCATCGCCTGCATCCTCGAGCAGCCGTTTCCACGGTTCGCGAGGGAAGGGGGCGTTGATGTCTTTCTCTTCCATGTCCTCAGTCCGGCGCTTCGTTGCCGAGCGCCTGCTTGAGGCGCGCGACCGCGTAACGCAGCCGGCTCTTCGCCGTTTCCGCATTCTCGCCCGTGGCCTCGCCGATCTCGGCCACGGAAAGCCCGCCTTCCACATAGAGCAGGAAGGCGCTGCGCTGTTCCTGCGGCAGGCGCTCGAGTGCCGCCGCGAGCCGCTCGCTCGCCTCGCCCGCGAGGACCGCATCGAGCGGTTCCGCGGAGGACTCATCGGCAGCCGCCGCGATCGCATCGTCATCCACCGATTCATGCCTGTCGCGCCGACCGCTCTTTCGCCAATGGTCCATGCAGCAGTTGTACGCAATCCGGTACAGCCAGGTCGCAAAGCGCGCCTCGGGCCGGTATCGCTCCCGGTTCGCGATGACGCGTGACCAGCATTCCTGGAACACGTCGTCGGTCGCCGCGGCGTCGCGCACCGAGCGCCGGATGAAGCGCCAGAGGCCGCTGCGATGGGCGGCGTAGAGCTCATCGAACGCGCGTGCCTCGCCCGCGGCGTAACGCAGCATTAATTGCGCGTTGGCGTCGCCCACTCCCATCGCCGGCACTCTACCCGCAAGGCGGGCAAGGGCAGTGATTTGAACGTCTGAAATGCCGGTTTGGTGTTCGGTACTTGCGCGATTTTCGCCGGCGACGGCCTGGGAAGTGAGCCGCCGGCTGCGTGAACCAAAAATTGTTGGACGTTAACTCTTTGATTTATATGGTTTATCGTACTGCCTCTGTCTCGCCGGTCAAAATCCTGTTGCAATCGAGTCGGTGTTGTAGTTCACTACAACACCAGAAGGCCACATCAGTACATCGGGACCAGCCAAAGCGGCATCCCAAACGAAGCAAGAGGAAAGGAGAAAGTCATGTTCACGATGGTTGCAGAGAGCACTCGCAAGACGGTCAGCGCGGTGGCGGCAGTCGCAATCGTCTCGTTCGGCGGCTTGGTCATGGACCAGTCATACCTGGCCGCGGCCCCCCGCGGAACGATCGAGATCGGCGAACTGACGAGCCTCGACAACAGCGGGATCGTGCAGGTCCAGTTGCCCGAAGTGGTCGTGGTCGCCAAGCGCGAGTCCGGCGCCCAGTTCGCGGCGACGCAGCTGCCCGAGATCGTGGTGGTCGCCAAGCGCATCGCGCACATGGTCGCGAAGGACGAGCAGGCCAAGCGCCCCCAGTCACCGGCGATCAGCGCAGGCTTCTGAAGGTGCTCTGCTAAAGTAGTCTGGTAGCGGGCTAACTCACATCAACGCACACATGGATACGAACTGGAACGACAGCCTGCCGATCTATCGCCAGCTGCGCGACCGCGTGGTGGCGATGATCCTGGAAGGCGTACTGAACGACGGCGACCCCTTGCCGTCTGTGCGGAGCGTTGCGGCCGAGTATCGCCTCAATCCCCTCACTGTCCTGAAGGGCTACCAGCAGCTCGTCGACGAACAGCTCGTCGAGAAGCGACGCGGTCGCGGCATGTTCGTGACCGAAGGCGCGCGCCGCGCGCTTCTCAAGGACGAGCGGCAGCTTTTCCTGGAGGAGGAGTGGCCCAAGATCGCGGGCCGCATCCAGCGCCTGGGCTTCGAGCCCAAGGAACTCCTCGACAAGCTCGACAAGCTTCCACCAGAGCCGGCTTCAACTCTGACACCCGCGCGCGACGAAGAAAACGCAGCCAAGGAGAGCAAGGGTGACTGACCTGATCGTGGCGCGCGGGCTCGGCAAGAGCTTTGGCACGACCCGCGCCCTCAACGACGTGAATTTCCAGGTCGGCGCCGGACGCATTGTCGGGCTGATCGGCCCGAACGGCGCCGGCAAGACGACTGCGCTCAAGGCACTCCTCGGCCTGACGCGCTTCGACGGCGAGCTTTCCGTGCTCGGCCTCGACCCCTATCGCCAGCGCCACCGGCTCATGCAGGACGTCTGCTTCATTGCCGACGTCGCGGTGCTGCCGCGCTGGATCCGCGTCAGCCAGCTGATCGATTTCGTCGCGGCGACGCATCCCAAGTTCCGGCGCGCGATCTGCGAGCAGTTCCTGGCGCGGAGCGACGTCAAGAAGACGAGCCGCGTGAAGGAACTGTCCAAAGGCATGGTGACGCAGCTGCATCTTGCGCTCGTCATGGCGATCGACGCGAAGCTGCTCGTCCTCGACGAGCCGACGCTCGGCCTCGACATCCTGATGCGCAAGCAGTTCTATGAGACGCTGCTCAACGAGTACTTTGACGAGCAGCGCACGATCCTCGTGACGACTCACCAGGTCGAGGAGATCGAGCACATCCTGACCGACCTTCTGTTCATCGACCGCGGCCGCATCGTGCTCGACGCGACGATGGACGAAGTGCAGGAGAAGTACACCCAGGTCTCGGTCCGGCCCGAGCACGTGGCGGCCGCGCGTACGCACCAGCCGCTCGCGGAGCGGGGTGGCCTCGGCCGTACGCAAATGTTGTTCCGCGACGCCCCTCGCGCTGACCTCGAGCGGCTCGGCGAGGTGGGCGTGCCTTCGGTTGCCGACCTCTTCGTCGCGGTCATCCAGGGAGCACGCGCATGAACCGTTTCCTGTGGCTGATCCGCCGGGAAATTTGGGAGCACAAGGCGATCTGGGTGGCGCCGGCGATCGTGATCGGGTGCCTGCTGTTGCTGGTCGTGACAGGGAACGTCCACCTGGGCCCGATCGGCGCGCTCGACGCGTCAACGACGCTCGGGGAGTTCCCGCGCGACCTGCAAATCAAGCTGCTCCTGATCGCCTATGCGGGCCTCGCGCTCGTCGTGGACATGGTCATGGGCATTGTCGCGTTCTTTTATGCGCTCGATTCGCTCTATGCCGACCGCCGGGACCGCAGCGTGCTGTTCTGGAAGTCGCTGCCGCTGTCGGATGCGGAAACCGTGCTGACGAAGTTCGCGGTCGCCGCCATCGTGATACCGCTGGTCTCGGTGGCGGGCGCCGTGATTGCGCAATTCGTGGTCGCTGCAGGGGGTTCGGCCAAGCTCGCGATGGATGGCATGGCCGCGGGCGTCATGTGGCAACCCGAGGCGATCTTCGGTGGAATGGTGATCGCGTTCCTCTGGTGCGTCACGGCAATCCTCTGGTACTCGCCGATCATCGCCTACCTGATGCTGGTCTCGGCCTGGGCGACCAAGGGTCCGTTCCTCTGGGCCGTGTTGCCGCCGGTCGGCTTGTGGGTCCTCGAGCGAGTCGTGGTCGGCTCGGAGTACATCGGCGATTTCATAACCGACCGGCTGTTTGGGCTGTACCGTCTTCTGGGCTCAGGCAGCGATACCGGCGGCGACACGGATGATCCAGAGACCGGCCGCGAGATCGCTGACAAGCTCAGCCAGATCGACCTGGTCGGCAGTTTCAGGGATTTCTACTCCTCGCCGGAACTGTGGCTCGGCGTTGTCGCCGCAGGCCTCCTTCTGGCCGCGGCCATGTGGGTCCGCCGCTACCGCGACGAAACAAGCTGAGATGAACACAATGAAACGGAGCCTGACATGAACACGATTTTCCGCGTCACCGCCACGCTCGCATTGCTTGCGGCGAGCCTCCCCGCCGGGGCGGAGAGCGTGACGGTGACGCGAGCCTGGCAATTCAAGCCAGAGTCGAGCGCCGGCATCACGGTGCGGAACCTGATTGGCGACGTCCGCATCGAGCGCGGTACTGATCCGCGCACTTACATTTCGGCCAAGGTGACGATCGATGCTGACTCCGAAGGGGAGGCGAACCGCCTCGCGGGCCTCATCGACTTCCGCACCTCGGACGTCGGCCCGGGATCGCGCCTCGACGTGCGGCTGCCGCGCGCGCATTTCCCGAAGATCTATTCGGAGAGGGGCGCCTCGGGCTGGTGGACGGTGAGCTACGTCGAGCACCTCGGCGAGCGCATCCAGCTCGTGCGCGACAAGGACGCGGCGCCCGCCGTGACCGTGGACCTCCTGATTCGCGCGCCCGCCGGCGCGAACCTCGACGTGATCAACTCCTTCGGCGACTCTTCCGCGCAGGGCTACTCCGGCAAGCTCCGCCTGGACGGCGGCAGCGGGCTCCTGAGTTCGACGGGCGGCGAGGGCGAACTCGAGCTCGACAATGGCAGCGGCGAGGTGGTCGTCAGCGGCCATCGCGGCCGCGTCACGGCGGACACGGGCAGCGGATCCGTGAAGATCACGGATTGCGAATGTGAAATCGTGGCTGACACCGGTTCGGGCTCGGTGGACATCGCGAAGGGCAAGGGCAGTGTCAGCGCCGACACGGGTTCGGGGCGCGTCGAGGTCGAGGGCTTTGCCGGCCCCTTCGCCGCGGATACGGGGTCCGGCTCGGTCGTTGCGAGAGGCCTTTCGGATGTCCGCAGCCTCTTTGTGGACACCGGCTCGGGCGGCGTCAAGGTGGAAGGCGACCTTTCGGCGCTCGCGAACATGAAGATCGACACCGGCTCTGGCAGCGTGAGCCTGCGCTCTCCCGCGCAGCCCTCGCTCGAGCTTCGCATCGACACGGGCAGCGGCGGCGTGAACGTCGAAGCGCCGGGCGCGAGCATCCGGGAAAGCGACGACGCCACGATCGTACGGATGAAGGACGCGGCAGGCCGGGGCGCCATCGACACCGGCTCCGGCAGCGTCGACATCGACTTCCGCTAACGGGCCGGCAATTGCGGGGACGTTCACCTATTTCCCGAAGGACCGAAGGAAATAGGTGAACGTCCCCGTTTTACTAGCCCGCAAGCAATACCGCTTCGGCGTGCTCCTGCGCTTCGGGTGTGCCGAAGAGCACGACGACGTCTCCTTCGCGCAGCGTCATGTCGGGATCGGGATCGCGGCCGGTGATTCCGTCGCGCCGCACGGCCGTGAACGACACCTCGGCGCCGCGCTGGCGGATTTCATTGATCGATCGCCCGATCGACCAGGCGCCGGGCGGCAGCACGACGGTGTGCAGCGCTTCGCGGAAAGTCCCCGTCTCGTCAGTCGCGCCGGCCGGATCGCGCTGGATGACCGAGCGCAGCGTCCGGTAGCGCTGTTGGCGGATCTCGCCCACGGTCCGAATCACGCGCGACGGCGCTACCTGCAGCATGTGCAGCGTATTGGCGACGAGCGTCAGCGCGGCTTCGAAGGTTTCTGGTACCACCTCCGTCGCGCCTGCCGCAAGCAGTTCCTCGAGATGCGTGTCATCCGTCGCACGGACCAGTATCGGCAGTGACTGGCGCAGGCGGCGTACGGCGCGCACGATCGCGATCGAGCGCACCGTATCGGAGAACGTGACGACAACGGCGCTTGCGCGATCGATGCCCGCGGACTTCAGCACGCCGTCGTCGGCGGCGTCTCCATAGATGACCGCGTCGCCGGCCGCCAGCGCCGTGCGCACCCGGAGCGGATCGGAATCCAGCGCCAGGAATTCGAATCCCTCGCTTTCGAGCACGCGGCCGACGTTCTGCCCGACGCGGCCATAGCCGCAGAGGATCACATGCTCGCGCTGGGCCAGTGCCTGGGTCGCCGCCTCGATCCGGTCGAGCCCGGTCCGGGTCGGCCCACTCTGGCGCGTCAGGAAACGCGCAATCAGCTTGTTGTGCCGGATGAGGAATGGCGCGATCAGCATGCTGAGCGTTATCGCCGCGAGGAGCGGCTGCGTGAAATCCGCTCCGATCAGCCGGTTGTCGAGCAGGAGCGCGAGCAGTGCAAAGCCGAACTCGCCGCCCGGCGAGAGCACGATGCCGGTGCGCAGCGACTTGAACCACTGGCCCGCGAAGGGCCGCGCGGCGAGCAGTACGACCACGGCCTTGATCACGAGCAATCCCGCGAGTATGGCCATCACGGCGGGCAGCTGCTTGAACAGCGCCGGCACGTCGAGCTGCATGCCGATCGTCACGAAGAAAAGGCCAAGCAGCGTGTCGCGGAATGGCCGGATGCCGGCCTCGACCTGGTAGCGATACTCGGTCTCGGCGAGCATCATCCCGGCGAGGAAGGCGCCCAGCGCGAAAGTGAGGCCCGCGGCGTGAGTCGCCCAGGCGGCCCCGATCGCGACGAAGAGCACGGCGAAGGTGAAGGCTTCCGGCGCACCGCTCGAGGCGATCTCGTGGAAAAGCGGCCGCAGCAACCAGCGTCCGGCCGCCAGCACGATGATGAGTGCGATGGCCGCCTTGGCGACCGCAAGCCCGATCTCGGGCGTCGTGTACTGCTCCTCGGGCGAAGCGAGCACGCCCGCGAGCGCGAGGAAGGGCACGATCGCGAGGTCCTGGAACAGGAGCACGCCGAACGCGAGCCGCCCGTGCGTGCGATTGAGCTCGTCCTGCTCGGTCAGCTGGCGAAGCACGATCGCGGTCGAGGACATCGCGACCGCGCCGCCGAGGAGGATCGCGACCGGAAGCGCGAGCCCGAGGGCCCAGCCGACGGCGGCGACGGCGGTTGTCGTTCCCGCGACCTGCAATCCGCCGAGCGTAAACACTTCGCCGCGCATTGCGAGAAGCCGGGGCAGCGAGAATTCGAGCCCGAGCGCGAAGAGGAGGAACACGACGCCGAACTCGGCGAGCGTCCGGGTCGTCTCCGTCGCTGCGACCCAGCCGAGCGCATGCGGCCCGACCACCATGCCGACCAGCAGAAAGCCCATGACGAGCGGAAGCCGCAGGCGACGCAGGCCGACCACGACGACGAGGGTCGCCGTGAGCAGCAGCAGGACGTCTTCCAGTACGCTGTTTTCCAGTGTCGCCTCCCTCCCACATGTTGTCGCCGCGCTCGCCGCGACGCAACGGAGGGGACGCACCCCTTCATATTCGTGAAGGGGACGCGCCCCTTCGCCAATATGAAGGGGTGCGTCCCCTTCGGTGGCAACTGCTAGCATCGGACGAGGCATGAAGGAGAGGATGCCTTGCCGTTCGAGGTGAAGGACGAGGGCGGCCGGCGGCGGCTTCGGCTCGATGGCCGCTGGACCGTTGCGGAGGCGGCGGTGCTCGAGCATCGGCTGCGGGAAACCGCGCGGCGCGGCCGCGGCGAGCTCGTGGTCGACGCCTCGGGCATCGAGGCCATGGACCTCACCGGCGCCTGGCTCCTGCACTCGCTCGAGCGCCAGCTTCGCGAATCCGGCGGCCGCGTCGAGTGGATGGGCGGACGGCCCGACAAGCTCGAGTTCATCGACCGCACGGAGACCGGCAAGGACAAGGACCAGCGATCCGCATCAGGGTCGCCCGAAGGCATCGGCGGCGTCCTCGACAAGCTCGGCCACATCGCGCTGCACCTGCGGGGAGGCGCGCTCGACTTCCTCGACTTCATCGGCGAGGTCACCGCGGGTTACGGCCGCAGTTTCAGGAGCCTCAAGCGCCTCCGGCTGCCGTCCGTCGTGCGCCACGTCTACGAGACGGGCATCACCGCCGTGCCGATCGTCTCCCTGATCGCCTTCCTGATCGCCGTCATCGTCGCGTACATCGGCGCGCAGCAGCTCAGGCGCTTCGGCGGCGAGATCTTCGTCGTCGACCTCGTGACCGTCGCCGTGCTCCGCGAACTCGGCGTGCTCCTGACCGCGATCATCGTCGCGGGCCGCTCCGGCAGCGCCTTCGCTGCCGAGATCGGCGCCATGAAGCTGAACGACGAAGTCGACGCGCTCCGCGCCATGGGCATGGATCCGGTCGAGGTGCTGGTGCTGCCGCGCATCTTCGGCCTCGTGATCGCGCTCCCCGCGCTCACCGTAATCGCCGACGCAATGGGCCTCGCGGGCGGCGCGCTGCTCTCCTGGTACCTGGTCGACATCCCGCCCAACCAGTACATCGAGCGCATGCAGGGCGCGATCGGCGACATGACCTTCTGGGTCGGCATCATCAAGGCGCCGGTGTTCGCGATCCTGATCGCGCTTGTGGGAACGCTGCGCGGCATGCAGGTCCGCACCTCGTCCCGCGAGCTCGGGCGGCTCACGACGGTCGCCGTCGTGCAGTCGATCTTCCTCGTAATCCTCGCCGACGCCGTGTTCGCCGTGCTCTTCATGGAACTCGACATCTGATGGCAGCCGTCATCGAAGTCCGCGACGTCGTCAACCGCTTCGGCCGGCAGGTCGTGCACGATGGCCTCGACGTCGAGATCCGGGCTGGCGAGGTCTTCGGCATCGTCGGAGGCTCGGGCAGCGGCAAGTCGGTGCTGCTGCGGACCCTGCTGGGATTGCAGAAGCCGGCGAGCGGCTCGGTGCGCATCGAGGGCAGCGAGATCACGCACCGGCCGGAGCGCGAGCTCCTCGACGTCAAGCGCCGCTACGGCGTGATGTTCCAGCGCGGCGCGCTGTTCTCGTCGCTTTCCGTCGCGCAGAACGTGGAGTTGCCGATCGCCGAGCATTACCGCGTCTCGGAAGCGACACTGCGCGCGCTCGCGCTGCTCAGGATCCGCATGGTCGGCCTGCCGGAGGACACGGCGGCGAAGTACCCTGCGCAGCTCTCGGGCGGCATGACCAAGCGCGTCGCGCTCGCGCGGGCGCTCGCGCTAGACCCTGCGATCCTGTTCCTCGACGAGCCGACCTCGGGACTCGATCCGATCTCCGCGGCCGCCTTCGACCAGCTCGTGCTCGAGCTCCAGGAGGGCCTCGCGCTGACGGTAGTGATGATCACGCACGATCTGGATACCATCTTCCGGGTCTGCAACCGGGTCGGCGTGATCGTGGATGGCAGGATGATCAGCGGGACGCTCGACGAAATCGTCAGGAACGATCATCCCTGGATCCGGGATTATTTCCACGGCGAGCGCAGCCGCGCCCTGCGTGGACAGGCAAGTAAGGATGGATAGGGAAGCGAACTACGTCGCGGTCGGGGCTTTCGTTCTGCTCGTGATCGTGCTCGGCGCGGGCTTCGTGCTCTGGTACACCAACCAGGCGGACGGCGAGCTGGAAAAACGCTACGAGATCTACTTCGAGGGCAGCGTCTCGGGACTCTCGGAAGGCAGTTCCGTGCGCTATCTCGGCGTTTCCGTCGGCCGGGTCACTCGCATTGCCGTGGATCCGCGGGACGCGCGACGCGTGCGCGTCGTCGCCGACATCGCCGAGACCACGCCGATCCGGGGCGATACGGTCGCGCGCCTCGCGCTGCAAGGCGTCACGGGGCTCCTTTACATCGACATTCATCCTGCGGACGCTGGAATGATCCCGCCGCCGCCCGTCCAGAGCCTCAAGTATCCGGTCATCCGTTCCGAACAGTCCAAGTTCGACGAACTCGTGGCGAGCCTCCCCGATGTCGTCGCAAAAGCGAGCGAGGCGCTCAACCGCATCAACGCCATGCTCTCGGACAAGAACGTCGAGGCCGTGTCGAAGACCCTGGCCTACTCCGAGCAGGCGACTTCGGAGATGCCGTTGGCGGTCGGCGAGGCGCGCGCGATGTTCCTCGAGCTGCGCTCGGCAGCAACCGAAATGCAGGGCACGGCGGAAGCGCTGCACGAGCTGACCGGCACGAGCGGCGAGCAGATCAGGATCGCCGCGACGCGGCTCCGGGAAGTCGCGGACAACGTCGCCACCGTGAGCGCGCGCCTCGACCAGATGGTCGCGCGGAATGAAGGCAATTTCGACCGGTTCGCGGGCGAGGGTCTCGCGGAGTTCGAGCAGCTCGTGCGCGAGACCCGTCAAGCGGTTCGCGCGATCGATTCCCTCACCGAGAGCCTGGAGCGCGATCCTTCGCGCCTCATCTACAAGCCGGAGCCTGCGGGCGTGGAGATTCCGCAATGAAGAAGTTCCCGGTCCTGGCCGTGCTCCTCGCCGCGTGTTTCGCGCTCGGCGCCTGTTTCGGCGGCCTGAAAAGCGAGGCACCGGTGGCCGTCAACTACCGGATCAGCGCGCCCAAGCTTCCGTCCGGCACGCCGCTTGCGGCGGACCTGCTGGTCTCGGTCGAGGCGACTTCACCCGGACTCGACGGAAGCGGCATAGCCGCCCGCTTCCCCGATGCGCGGCTCGACTACCTCGCGGACGTGCGCTGGCCGGTGCGGACACCCAAACTCGTCGAGTCGGCGCTGATCGAGGCGCTCCAGGATTCCGGGAGGCTGCGCTCGGTTCAAGGCGACTTCAGCCGTTTCCGCACCACGCATTCACTTGCGCTCGAGATACGCCGCTTCGAAGCGGACTATACCGGCGGCGAGCCGCCGGTCGCCCAGGTTGCGCTCGCGGTGACGATCGGGCGCCAGTCCGACCGGCGGGTCATCGCGTCGTTCACGGTGGCGGCGGAACAACGGGCGGCCGAAAACCGCGTCAGCGCGATCGTCGCGGCACTCGATGCGGCTTTCGGGAAAGTGGCGGCGGAAGCCGCCGAGAAATCCATCGAAGCGATCTCGCGGGACCTGGCTGCGCCTCAGGCTTCCGCGAACATCGGCCCGTAGGCGCTCTCGCCGCGGGCTTGCGCCAGCAGCAGCGCGAGGAAATTCTCCGCCGACATCGGCTCGCCGAACAGGCGGCCCTGGCCGTAGTGGCAGTGACGGCTGCGAAGGAAATCGAGCTGCTGCTGCGACTCGATGCCTTCCGCCACGACCTTGAGTCCGAGGTTCTTGCCCATCTCGATGATGGTGCGAACGAGTGTCGCGTCTTCCTTGGACACCGTCGCGTGACGGACGAAGGACTGGTCGATCTTGAGCGTGCCGACGGGGAACTGCTGGAGCGCGGAGAGCGAGGAGTAGCCCGTGCCGAAGTCGTCGATCGAGAGGTGCAGGCCCATGGCGTGCAGCTCGTCGAGGAGCCGCACCATGCGGCCGGCCTCGGTCATGAGGGTCGTCTCCGTGATTTCGAGCTCGAAATTCGAGGGCGAGACGCCGGCATCGTCGAACACCGAGCGGTAGCGCGTCACGAACTCGGCATGGCGCAACTGTTTCAGTGAGAGGTTGATCGATATCCGGCCGGGTTTCGGCACTTCGGACTGCCAGCTCCGGTAGTCGCGGCACACGCGCTTCAGGACCCACTCGCCGATTTCCTGGATCAGGTTCGATTCCTCGGCGAGGGGAATGAACTGGGCGGGGGAGATGTCGCCGTGTCCCGGCAGGCGCCAGCGCACCAGCGCCTCGGCGCCGACGACGCGCCCGTCGCGCAGGTCCACCTTCGGCTGGTACATGATCACGAGCTCATCGCGCTCGACCGCGCGCCGGAGCTTCGCCTTCAGCATCAGCCGTTCGACCGCGGCGGCGCTCATTTCCGGCGTGAAGAAACTGTGGCTGTTGCCTCCGTTCTGCTTCGAGTAATACATCGCCGCGTCCGCGTCGCGGATCAGGTCGACTACGTTGTCCGCGTCCCGCGGGCAGAGTGCGATGCCGACGCTGCCCGTCACGTAGAGCTCGTGCTGGTTCAGCTGGAACGGCCGGGCGAGCTCGTCGAGAAGTTCGCGCGCGAGCGTGCCGATGACGGGGCGGTTGTCCGTCGTCGTGGGGAGATTTTCGACGAAGAGGGCAAATTCATCGCCCGCGAGGCGTCCGAGCATGGTGTCCCGCGGCAGTTTCTTGTTCATGCGCTCGGAGAGGATCTCGAGCGCCCGGTCGCCCGCCGCGTGCCCGAACGTGTCGTTGACCTCCTTGAAGCGGTCGAGGTCGAGATAGATCAACGCGAGCTCGCGCCCCGCGCGGCGCGTGCGGGCGATCGCTTGCTGCAGCGAGTGCTGGAACTGGAGCCGGTTCGGCATCTTGGTGAGCGTGTCGTAGCGGGCAAGGTAGCGGATGCGCCGCTCGGCGCGCTTGCGCTCGGTGATGTTGCGCGCGACGAAGATGCACCCCTGGAAGCGCGGGTCCTCGGAGGACATCACGGAGCCGGAGAGCGAGACGGGGATCGTCTGTCCGGCCTTCGTGCGCACGGTGAGCTCGAGCATCTCGTTCGTCGCCTGCTCGATGTTGAAGCTCGTGCGGTCCTGGTCGGAGATCAGGAAAGCTAGTTCACGGCCCAGAAGCTCGTTTTGCGACCAGCCGAGCAATTGCGTGGCCGCGAGATTGACGCGCTTGATGAGGCCGTCGGGCGATGTCACGAAGACCGCGTCGTTCATGCTGTCCAGCATGATGTCGAGAGCGCGCCCGGTCGCCGCGTGGTCGGCGAGGTTGATCCGGAGGCGCTCGAGCGCGGTGCCGAGTGCGCGGCCGACGCGTCCCTGTGGCACCTCGATGTGGGTCGTCCAGTCGCCGCTCGAGACGCGCTCGACCTCGTGCAGGAGGTCGGCAAGCGGGGCGTTGACGCGCTTTTCGAAGCGCAAGGCCGCGATGATGGTCATGGCCAGCACGGCACCGAGCCCGATGAGTGGCCAGTACTGGTTCAGGAATCCGAGCATGGTGTCGTGGCGAAGCCTCGCGTAAGCGATCATCATACCGCGCTTGAACGGCATGCAACTGACCGGCCGCGACCGCGGCCATCTCGTCGTACTCGAGGAACCGCGCTGCACGCTGCACGCTGCGGTGATCCGGCCGTTTATTGCGATGCGTGAAGCCGCCGCGCCCGACGGATTCGATATCGCGCCGGTGTCCTCATTCCGCGACTTCGGGCGCCAGCGCGCGATTTGGAACGCCAAGTTCCGTGGCGAACGCCCGGCGCTCGACCGCCGCGGCCGGCCCGTTGCCATGGGGTCGCTGGATCCGGGCAGGCGCGTCGAGACCATTCTCATCTGGTCCGCGCTTCCGGGCGCGAGCCGGCACCACTGGGGCAGCGACATCGACGTCGCGGACGGCAATGCGATGGCTGCGGGCTATGAACCGAAACTCGAGGTGTCGGAATATCGGCGCGGCGGCCCGTTTTACGCGCTTTCGCAATGGCTCGGAGAAAACATGCGCCGGTTCGGGTTTTTCAGGCCCTATGTGCGCCGCGGCCGCGGCGTGCAGCCGGAGCCCTGGCACCTCTCCTATGCGCCGGTCGCGAGGACCGCGCTGCCGCGGATGACGACGAGGCTGCTCGCCGAGGCGATCATCGGCGGCGGCGTTGATGGGGAGGCGGAAATCCTCGCGCGACTTCCCGCGATTCGCGAGCGCTACGTGCAGGACGTGGATACGCCGCCGCGGATGCGCTCGCGCTACGCCCGGCTCAGCTCGCGCTGACCCGGGGTTCCGACGCGCCGAAGACTGCCTTCAGGTGCCTTACGAGGAGCGTGCGCACGCCTTCCATGGCGTTCGCCTCGACTGTGAACACCGGCGGGTTGCGCCGTAGCATCGGCCAGCGGCTTCCGCGCGTGAGCCCCTTGAGGTACTGCACGTTCTGGCGGATCGCATTCATGTACGGGTTATCGCCGCCATAAAGCGCCTCGACGTGACGGTAACTGTGGCTGAAAGCCGTTCCGAGGCGATTGTCGATCGTCGAATCGATGAATTTCGGCGTCTGGCGCAGGAGGTCGAGCCCGGAGCCGTAAAGCACCTTTACGCCCTCGGCGCCGGCGTGGACCGCAACGTCGCCGAGCACGAACTCCGCGTAAAGGCGGTCGCGGCATTTCTCGAGGTAACAGCGGTCGGCCATTTGCGCGAGCATGTCGGCGGTGCCGAGCAGCTGCCCGGCGACGCGATCGCGCGCATCGGCGATACGCAGGAGTTCGAGCGGCACCTCGTAGCCCGTGAAATGCACGATGCGTGTTGCGATCGGCACCCAGTGCGCCAGCCCCGCGTTCGGCAGGTACTTCGCGATGAAGCGGGCACTGCGCGTCACGTGGTTGCGAGTGAACACGGCGCCATTCGAGATCGCGGCTTCGTTCGACTCGCGGATGTATCCGGAATCGTGGAAGAGCGCGGTGATGAGCGCGACCAGCGCGCGTTCGGCGCCGAGGCGCGGCCCGCTCGTCGCGCTCCTTTCGTAGCCCGCCAGGAGTCGCGCCATTGCGAGCACGACATCCTGCGAATGCTGGAGGTCGTGATAAACCGTGTCGACGCCGAGGTAACCTGGAGTCCGGCCGGTGAAGAGGTTCTCGAAGTCGACGAGCGCAGTTTCAAGCTGCCCGCGCGGCGCGCCCGGCCAGCTGTTCGCATAGAGCTCGAGCACGGCCTCGCACACGGCTGCAGGCGAACTCACCTGCACGGTGTCCGTGACATCAAAATCACTGCGGCGACAAGGCCTTGGCACGGGGCGCGGAGACTTCTTATACGGCGTTTCCGGGGTCGATTTTACGCCCCGAAGGGCGGTATCCACCCGCTGTCGTGCCGCAGGCATGCGCGGCATCACATCCTTAGTTTCACCGTATGTCAAATACGGCCGTGACCGGGGCGTGGTCGGACGGCCGTTCCCAGGCACGCGGCGCACGGTCGATCGTGCAGGCAGTGCAGCGTTCCGCGAGCGCTTTCGAAGCAAGCATCAGGTCGATGCGCAATCCCATGTCCCTGCGGAACGCATTCATGCGGTAGTCCCACCAGCTCCAGGATTTCGCCGGCTGGTCAAAGCGGCGGAAGAGGTCAGAGAACCCGAGTGCCGTGAGCTTCGCGAGCGCGTCGCGCTCCGCCGGGCTCACGTGGACCGAGCCTTCCCAGGCCGCGGGGTCGTGCACGTCGCGGTCCTCGGGCGCGATGTTGAAGTCGCCGGCCACGAGGACGTGCTCGTGCTCTTCCAGGAGCGCCGCGAGGTAGGCGCGCAACCGCTCCAGCCAGGCGAGCTTGTACGTGTATTTCTCGGACCCGACGGACTGGCCATTCGGCACGTAGACGTTGACGAGCCGGACCGGCCCGATCGTCGCCGCGAGCACGCGCCGCTGCGGATCGGCATCCGCGGGAATGCCGTTTTCGACGTCCCCGGGTTGCGCCCGCGCGAGGATCGCGACGCCGTTGTAGGTCTTCTGTCCGTAGCAGACCGCGTGAAGGCCGAGTGCCGCGATCTCCGCGCGTGGAAAGTGCTCGTCCGCGAGTTTCAGTTCCTGCAACGCGATCGCGTCGACCGTGTTGTCCGCGAGCCAGCGGCCGAGATGTTCCATCCGCACCCTGAGCGAATTGACGTTCCAGGTCGCGATGCGCATGGCGACGTACTATATCCCGGAGCGCGCCTCAGGACAGGAAGCCGGCGGGCCGGAGGCCCATCGTGCGCGCGACCAGGCTGAAGGGAAACGCCTGGCAGCGGAAGTTCAATACGCTGACCGTCTCGTTGTACTGCTCGCGCCTCTCATCGACGCGCTCATCGAGTGTCGCGGCGCGATTGCGGAGCGCCGCGAATGCCAGGCTCGTCGAGAACTGCGGGTAGTTCGCCGCGAGTGCGAACAGCGCCGCGGCGGCCGCGCGATGCGACTTGTCGGCAGCCGCGAGCGCGGGAATGTTTCCGCGCCGGGCTGCGGCGATCACCGCGCTACCGGCCGTTGATACGCGATCGAGCGTGTCGCGCTCGTAGCGCATGAGGCGGGCGCAGAGTCCGACGATCTGGATCATCAGTGCCTGGCGCTTGACGAGCTGGGCCTCGAGCGCGGTCCAGGCCTCCTGCCTCGAGTCGTGCAAGGCCGCGAGGCCGCGACGCGCGGCGGCTACGACCGCCGCGGCGAGCGCCGCGCACGCAACGAGGAGGATCCAGGTCATGAGCGAATCGAGTATATCATCGGCCCTCGCGGCACCCGCGCGGGAAAACCATGACGCAATCGTGGGATCTGATCGTGATTGGCGGAGGCAGCGGCGGCTTGGCCTGTGCGCAGCGCGCGGCACGCCACGGCGCGCGTGTCGCGCTGGCGGAGCCCGCGCATCTCGGCGGCACCTGCGTTAACGTGGGATGCGTCCCGAAGAAGATCATGTATCACGCCGCCGATGTCGCACATGGCATCGGGGACGCCGCAGACTACGGATTCACGCTGTCGGACGTGCGGCATGACTGGGCGGCGCTGAAGGCGGGGCGTGATGCCTATGTCGAGCGGCTGCGCGGAATCTATCTCGAGAACCTTACGATGCGCGGCGCGAAACTGTTTCGCGCGCGCGCCCGGATCACCGGGCCCGGGCGGGTGGAGATCGACGGCGCGATCCATGGCGCCGCGCATATTGTGGTCGCGACCGGCGGCCGCCCGATCGTGCCGGACCTGCCGGGAGCAGGCAGCGGAATCACCTCGGACGGATTCTTTGCGCTCGAGAGGATGCCGGCCTCGGTCGCGATCGTCGGCAGCGGTTACGTCGCCGCCGAACTGTCGGGTGTCTTCGCTGCGCTCGGTTCGCGCGTAACCGTTGCGATCCGCTATGACCGGCTGCTGCGCTCTTTCGACGAGATGCTGTCTTCGCGTCTCATGGCGGCCATGCAGGCGGACGGCATCGAGATCGCGCACCACGCCATTCCGGTTGCCATCGAGTCCGCGAAGGACGGCCACCGCGTCCGCCTCGCCGGCGGCCGGGCGATCGGCCCCTTCGACGAGGTGATCTGGGCGATCGGGCGCGAGCCGAACACTGAAGGCTTCGGACTTGCGGAGGCCGGCGTGACCCTGGGGCCCTGCGGCGAGATCGCGACGGACCTGCGCCAGGACACGAATGTCGACGGAATCCATGCGCTCGGCGACGTGACCGGAAGATCCGAGCTCACGCCGGTCGCAATCGCGGCCGGACGGCGGCTCGCGGATCGGCTGTTCGGCGGCGAGCCGGACCGGCATCTCGACTACGAGCTGATCCCGACCGTCGTGTTCAGCCATCCGCCGATCGGCACCGTCGGGCTGTCGGAGGAAGCGGCGCGCGCCGCCTACGGCGATGCAGTCGAAATATTCCGCCACGATTTCATGCCGCTCTATCACGGCATCACGACGCGTCGCCGTCGCGCCGAGGTCAAGCTCGTGACGGAAGGAAAGACCCGCCGCATCGTCGGCCTGCACGCGATCGGCATGGGCGCCGACGAAATGCTCCAGGGATTCGCGGTTGCGCTCCGTCTCGGGGCGACCAAGCGCGATTTCGACGACACCGTCGCCATCCATCCGACGAGCGCCGAAGAGCTCGTGACGCTTTCCGGATGAGCATCCGTCCCTATCGCGATGCGGTGCCGAAGGTCGGCCGGGGCGCCTGGATCGATCCCGCCGCGACCGTGATCGGCCGCGTGACGATTGCGGAGGATTCCTCGATCTGGCCGGGCGCGGTCCTGCGCGGCGACGTCAATTCGATCTCGATCGGCGCCCGTACCAGCATCCAGGACGGCAGCGTCCTGCATGTGGCGAGCGCGCGGCTGGCGGGCGGCGAGGGCATTCCGCTCGTGATCGGCGACGACTGCACGGTCGGCCACGGCGTGATCCTGCACGCATGCACGATCGGCAATCGCTGCCTCGTCGGCATGGGCGCGATCGTGATGGACGGCGCGGTGATCGGGGACGAGGTGATCATCGGGGCGGGCAGCGTCGTGCCGGCAGGAAAGAAACTGCCTTCGCGCACGCTCTGGGTCGGTAGCCCGGCGCGCCAGCAGCGCGCGCTTGACGCGGCGGAGATCGCCTGTCTCGCGGAGTCGGCGGCGCACTACGTCGCGCTGAAGGACGACTACCTGCGGTAGCCGTCGGGCTCGGGTCGCTCCAGCGCCCCCATCACGGTCCTGGTTTCCGGCCGCACGCCGTGCCAGAGGAGATAGGACTCGGCGGCCTGCTCGACGAGCATGCCCCAGCCCTTGTGCGCGTGCTCCGAGCCGCGCTCGGACGCCCATCGCATGAATGCGGTGTCGCCGCGCCCGTAGGCCATGTCGTAACAGACGCTCTCGCGTCCGATCGTGCGCGCCGGCAGGTCGGGCACTTCGCCCGCGAGGCTCGCGGCGGTCGCATTGATCACGACATCCCAGGGCCGATCGTCGACCTCCGCGAAGCCCGAGGCGGAAATCTCGCCGAGGTCCGAGAATTCGTCGCGCAGGCTCTTCGCGCGCTCGGGGGTCCTGTTCGCGATGCGGATCTCGCGCGGCTCCTGCTCGAGGAGCGGCGCGAGCACGCCGCGCGTCGCGCCGCCGGCGCCGAGAATCAGCAGTCGCGAGCCGGCGAGCTGGACGCCGAGGTTACGCGTGAGATCGGTGACGAGGCCGATGCCGTCGGTGTTCTCGCCGTACAGCTCGGTCGGACTGCGGCGGACGATCGTATTGACGGCGCGGGCCCGCTCCGCGCGGGCCGACAGCTCGTTCACGATCTCGGCCGCGGCCGGCTTGTGCGGCAGCGTCACGTTCGCGCCGCCGCCGCCCTCGACGAAGAAGTTGATCACCGCGTGGCGGAAGTTTCCCGGCACCACGTCCTGGACCTTGTAGTCCACGACGTGATCGAATTGCCGCGCGAACATGCCGTGAATGAATGGCGACCAGCTATGGCTCACGGGGTGGCCGAACAGCACGAAGCGGCCCGGGCCCGATTTGACTGTCACTTGCTCCTGTCTCCGCGGAGCCATTCCGCAACGCGCCCCGCATAGTAGCTCAGAATGCCGTCGGCGCCGGCGCGCCTGATGCAGACGAGGCTCTCGAGCACGGTCTTCTTCTCGTCGATCCAGCCGTTCGCGGACGCGGCGGCGATCATCGCGTACTCGCCGCTGACCTGGTAGACGAAGGTCGGCACCTGGAACGTGTCCTTCACCCGGCGGACGATGTCGAGGTATGGAAGCCCCGGCTTGATCATCACGATGTCGGCGCCTTCCTCGATGTCGAGCGCGACTTCGCGGATCGCTTCGTCGCTGTTCGCGGGATCCATCTGGTAGCTCGCCTTGTCGGCCTTGCCGAGCGTGGCGGCGGAACCGACGGCGTCGCGAAACGGTCCGTAAAAGCAGGAAGCGTACTTCGCCGAATAGGCGAGAATGCGGGTGTCATGACGGCCGTCTTCCTCGAGCGCCGCGCGGATCGCGCCGATCCGTCCATCCATCATGTCGGACGGGGCCACGACGTCAGCGCCGGCCGCGGCCTGCGAGCGGGATTGCCGCACCAGCGCGTCGACAGTGGCGTCGTTCAGCACGTGACCGGACCTGTCGATGATGCCGTCCTGGCCGTGGGTCGTATACGGATCGAGCGCGACGTCGGTGATGACGCCGAGTTCGGGCACGGCTTTCTTCAGCGAGCGCACCGCGCGCTGCACGAGGCCTTCGGGGTTCCAGGCCTCGCGTCCGTCCTCGGATTTCGACGCGGGATCGGGCACGGGGAAGAGCGCAATCGCCGGGATGCCGAGGGCGTAAAGCCTGCCGGCTTCCGCGACGAGCAGGTCCGTCGTGAGCCGCTCGATGCCCGGCATCGACGCAACCGGCTCGCGATCGCCCTTGCCTTCGATGACGAAGAGCGGCTGGATCAGGTCGTCGGCGGTGAGGTTCGTCTCGCGCGCGAGGCGGCGCGAGAAAACGTCGCGGCGCATGCGCCGCAGGCGGGTCCCCGGAAAGCTCCCTGTGGCACGATGCCCCATCTGCAATAACCTGAGACTATGGCCGGTCTTTATACATGAACCGCGGGGACGGAGATACGGACCGGCGTCGGCGTTTCGGCAGCTTGTGCGAGAGCCTGCGGCCGGACCTGTTGCGATTCGCGTGGTGGCTGGGGCGGGACCGCGGGCTCGCCGAGGACGTGGTCCAGGAGTCGATGTTGCGGGCGTGGAAGTCGTTCGACTCGCTGACGGACGAGGGCAAGGCGAAGTCCTGGCTGCTCACGATCGTGCGCCGCGAGTTCGCGCGGACTTTCGAGAAGAAGCGCCTCGAGGCCGCCGACGTCGACGCGCTCGTCGCCGCGGAATCCGACCTGCTGTCGGCACCCGCGGACGAGCGGGTGGCGGAAATGCGGAACGCGATCTTCCGCCTTGACGAGGAGTACCGCGAGCCTCTGGTGCTGCAGGTGTTGATGGGCTATTCGACGCAGGAAATCGCCGACATGATGGGCATGCAGCAGGGTGCGGTCCTGACTCGCCTGTTCAGGGCGCGCGCGCGGCTCCGCCAGGCGCTCGGCTTCGCAGCGGAGACCGCGACATGATCACCTGCCTGGAATTCAGGCGTCGCGTCGGCGCGGAACCCTTTGCATCGGACGCCGAGATCGAGGCGCACCGGCGCGAATGCGCGGCCTGTGCCCGCCACCAGGACGAGCTGCGCTCGATGGACGGCTTGATCAGGCGCGCGCTTGTCGTCGAGTTGCCGGTCACTACGATGTCCGCGAAGGCCTTGACGGCCGCGGCGGCCGTTTCCGCGGCGCCGCTTGCTTCGCGCCGCCGACTGTTCGCCATTGCGGCCAGCCTCGTTGCCGGCGTCGCGGTCGGTCTCGTGCTCCTCGTCAGCGCACCGCGCGCGTCGATCGCGCGCGAAGTCTTCGATCACGTCATGCACGAACACGGCGCGATGGCGACGACGGCGCCGCTGCCGCCCGCCGAGCTCGCGGAAGTGCTCGGCCCGGATGGCGTGCGGCTTCGTTCCGGCGTCGGCGACGTGACCTACGCGGCACGCTGTCACTTCGACGGGCACGTCGTGCCGCACCTCGTCGTGCGGACGCCCGAGGGCCCGGTCGCCGTGTTGATGCTCCGGCATCGCGAGATCGGGAAGCCGATGCGGATCGAGGATCAGGGCTACGAAGGCGTCGTGCTGCCGGCACCCAAGGGCAGCATTGCGATCGTCGGCAAGGAGATGCCTGACCTCGACGGCGTCGCGAAGAAGGTTTTCGACGCGGTGGACTGGGGCGGCTGAGCCTACTCTTCGGCGAGCATCGCGACGCGCGTGCGGCCCGCTCCGCCTTCTGCCAGCGAGCCATGCAGGACCGGCAGCAGCTGCCGCAGGTCATTATCGAGCTGCCACGGTGGATTGATCGTCACGAGCCCCGAGCCATTGAGTCCCGCGCGCGAGTCGTCGGGATGGATGCAGAGTTCCGTGACGAGGAGCCGCTTGACGCCGGCATCGAGCAGACGCCGATGCAGGCGCGCGGCGACCGCGCCCTGCTTGATCGGGTACCAGGCCATCAGCACGCCTTGCGGCCAGCGCTCGGCGGCCGCGACGAGCGCATCCGAGACTCGCGCGAAATCCACTTCCTGTTCCTCGTAGGGCGGATCGATGAGCGCGAGGCCGCGCTTTTCCGCCGGTGGGAGCAGGGCGCCGAGCGCCTCGAAGCCGTCGCGGCAATGCACGCCGATGCGCGCATCCCGACGGAACTCGTGGCGCAGTGCCTCGGCTTCGGTTGGAAGCAGTTCACAGAAGGCGGCCCGGTCGTTCGGGCGCAACAGCGTCGCCGCGATGAGCGGCGAGCCGGGATAGGATTCGAGGGAGCCCGCAGGATTCATGCCGCGGACGACCTCGAGGTAGCGCGAGAGCGCAGGATGGGCGGCTGCGGGCCGCGCCGCCTCGAGCCGTGCGATGCCTTGCAGAGCCTCGCCACCGCGCCCGCCGATCTCGTAACGGCCGCGGCCGGCGTGCGTGTCGAGCACGAAGAGCGGCCGGTCCTTCGCCGTGAGCCTCATCAACGTGGCCGTGAGCACGACGTGCTTCATCACGTCGGCGAAATTGCCGGCGTGGAAGACGTGACGGTACTTCACGCTTCGCCGAGCCAGTCGCGCGGGCGAAGGTACTCGCGGTAGAGCGTGTCCTCCGGCGAGCCGGGCGCGGGTGTCCAGCCGTATTCCCAGCGCACGAGCGGCGGCAGCGACATCAGGATCGATTCCGTGCGCCCGCCGGTCTGCAGACCGAACAGCGTCCCGCGGTCGTGGACGAGGTTGAACTCCACGTACCGCCCGCGGCGCAGGAGCTGGAAAGCGCGCTCGCGTTCACCGAAGGGTGTCTTGCGGCGCCGATCGGCGATGGGCAGCCACGCCTGCGCAAATGCCTCGCCGACTTTCCGCGCGAAGCCGAAGCAGGCCTCGAAGGAGGGCGCATTGAGGTCGTCGAAGAACAGTCCGCCGACGCCCCGCGTTTCGTTCCGGTGCGGCAGGAAGAAATAGCGGTCGCACCAGGCCTTGTACTTCCCGTAACTGCCCGGAATGCCGGAGCAAGCATCGCGTGCCGTGCGATGCCAGTGCAGCACGTCCTCGTGCACCGGGTAGTACGGCGTCAGGTCGAAGCCGCCGCCGAACCACCACACGGGTTCGCTGCCCGCGGGTTCGGCAATGAAGAATCGCAGGTTCAGGTGCGTCGTGGGCACGTGTGGATTGCGGGGATGCAACACGAGCGACACACCCATCGCAGAAAACGGCCTGCCTGCGAGCGCGGGCCGCTCATGCGTCGCGGAGGCGGGAAGGCTCGTGCCCGAAACTTCCGAGAAATTGACGCCGCCCTGTTCGATCAACGCGCCGTCCTTGAGGACGCGCGACTCGCCACCGCCACCGTCCAGCCGCTCCCAGCGGTCGCGGTTGAAGCGCGCGCCGCCATCCGCGCGCTCGATGGCTTCCGCCAGGCTTTCCTGCAGCCCTGCAAGCCATGCGCGCACGGCGACGCGATCGCTCACGGCCTAGCCTGCGGGCTCTTCGGGCGCCACGCTCGCAGCGCGTGTTTTCTTCTTGTTCGCGGCCTTCGACTTCGCTGGCTTGGCGGGCTTTGCGGCCTTGGGATGCGCCGCAGCAGCTTTCTTGCGCGCGCGCGGCTTGCTGGTCGCGGCGCCGGCCGCAGCTTTGGCGACGGCCGGGGCGGGCGCAGCCGCTTTTCTGCGCCGGCCGAATCGACCCTTGCGCTCGGGTGCGGCGGCTAGCATTGCCTGGCATTCCTCGAGCGTGAGCGAGGCGGGCTCGCGGTCCTTCGGCACCTTGGCGTTGCGCTTCCTGTCGGTGACGTAGGGGCCATAGCGGCCCTTCAGTATCTGGATGCCGGCGTCGGGGAAATCCTTGATCGTGCGCTCGCGGTCGGCCGCGAGCTTCGCCTCGACGATCTCGAGCGCGCGCGGCAATGTCAGCGTGAACGGATCGTCCTCCTTGATCGAGGCGTACTTGGCTCCGAACTTCACGTAGGGGCCGTACTGGCCGCGGCCGACGCTGATCGGCGTGCCGTCGGGCGCGTGGCCGAGGTCGCTCGGCAGCGACAGCAATTTCAGCGCGTCCTCGAGCGTGACGTCGTCCATGTGCTGGCCCGGGAGCAGGCTCGCGAAGCGCGGCTTGTCGGGATCGTCGCGCGTGCCCTGCTGCACGAAGGGGCCGTACTGGCCCATGCGCACCGCGATCGGCTTGCCGGAAACCGGGTCGCGGCCGACTTCGCGCGATTCGGCGACCTCCTCGCGGCTGACGGACTTGGTGATGTGCTCTACGGACTTGATGAATGGCTTCCAGAAACGGCCGAGCTCGACATGCCACTCCTTTTCGCCATTGCTGATCTCGTCGAGCACGTCCTCCATCTGCGCCGTGAAGCCGTATTCCACGTAGTCGCCGAGGTACTTGACCAGGAACTTGCTGACGATCTTGCCGATGTCGGTCGGGACGAAGGCGCGCCCGCTCATTTCGGCGTAACGCCGGTAGCGAAGCGTCTCGATGATCGATGCGTAGGTGGATGGGCGGCCGATGCCGTGGCTTTCGAGCGATTTCACGAGGCTCGCCTCGGTGTAGCGCGGCGGCGGCTGCGTGAAATGCTGCTCGGGCCGGATCGCCTCGAGCGTCACGCGCTCGCCGGGCTCGAGCGCGGGCAGGCGCTGCTCGTCCTCGCTCTCGACGTCGGTCTCGTCCTCGTCGTGGTCCTCGTGATAGGCGGCGAGGAAACCGGGCTCGAGCAGGGTCTGGCCGTTCGCGCGCAGCACGTGGCGGCCGCCGCTGGCGGCGGACTTCGGATCGCCGGCGACGAGGTCGACGGCCACGGTGTCGAATACCGCGGGGGCCATCTGGCAGGCGACCGCGCGCTTCCATACGAGCGCATAGAGGCGTCGTTGGTCCTCGTCATGGATGTCGCTCTCGGCTTTCTGCGGAGTCTCGCCAGCCACGGTCGGGCGGATCGCTTCGTGCGCCTCCTGGGCGTTCTTCGACTTCGTCTTGTATTCGTTGACGCCCTCGGAAAGCGCCTTGTCGCCGAAGTTCGCCTTGATCGTTTCGCGGATCTCGCGGACGGCCTCCGCCGAGAGCGATACGGAGTCCGTGCGCATGTAGGTGATGTGGCCGGACTCGTAAAGCCGCTGTGCGGTCTGCATGGTCCGCCGCGCAGTGAATCCGAGCTTGCGCGCGGCTTCCTGTTGCAGCGTCGAGGTCGTGAACGGAGGCGGCGGATTGCGGCGCTTCGGCCGGCGCTCGACATTCTCGACGGTCAATATGCCATTCGCCGCCGCCACGATCGTACGCTCGACCTCGCGCGCATCACCCTCGTTCGTGATGCTGAAGCGGGCTTTCTGCGTGTCGGCCTCGACCTTCTCGCCGCGGAACTCGATGAGGCGCGCCGGGAAGCGCGCCGATTCCTTCGACGCATCCGCCTCGACCGTCCAGTATTCCTGGCGGATGAACTTCGCGATCTCCGCCTCGCGCTCGCAGATGAGCCGGAGTGCGACGCTCTGCACGCGTCCCGCGGACAGGCCGGGCTTGATCTTCTTCCAGAGGAGCGGCGAGAGGTTGAAGCCGACCAGGTAGTCGAGTGCGCGCCGCGCCTTGTAGGCGTTAACCAGATGGTCGCTGACTCCACTCTCGGCCTGCGCTATCGCTTCGCGCACCGCATTCTTGGTCACTTCGTAGAAGCGGACGCGGCGCACTTCCTTGCCATCGAGCACGCCGCGGTCGTTTAGGATCTCGAACAGGTGCCAGGAGATTGCCTCGCCCTCGCGGTCGGGGTCGGTCGCGAGGTAGAGCGCGTCCGCCTTCTTCATCGCGCGCTCGATCGCATCGACCTTGGGGCGGTTCTTTTCGATCAGCTGGTACTTCATCGCGAAGTCGTCCTCGGGATTGACCGCGCCTTCCTTTTCTATGAGGTCGCGGACGTGGCCGTACGAGGCCAGCACCTCAAAGTCAGCGCCGAGGTATTTCTTGATTGTTTTCGCCTTGGCGGGCGACTCGACGATGACGAGATTTGAGCTCATGTTTCCAGGTTCAATGCAAGGTTCCCAGAGACGCCAAAGCCGCGGGCCCGACCGCGGCTCCCTGGCCGAAACGGGGCGTTGGCGTTCAGTGCATCGCGTCCCGACGCTCGTCAAACACCAGGTCTTCCATCCGCTGGTAGGCGTTTTCCTGCCCCGGCTGGCTGAAAAGCACCATCAAGACCACCCACTTCAGCTGCTCGATGTCGATATCGTCGGCCTCGAGCGCGAGCAGCCGGTCGATCACCACCTCGCGCTGCGCGGCGGACAGAATGCCCAGGTTCTCGAGGTGCAGGAGGTAGCCACGGACGTCGGTGTCGAGGCGGATCTGCTCCGAACCGCTGAAGACGCGCACGGCGCGTGCCGTTCCCTCGCCGAGTGCGCGTTCCGGGTCGCTCGCAAGGCTCTCGAGCCAGACGAGCGCGCGCTCGATGTCCGCTTCCGGGTAGCCCGCCTGCTCCAGTTCCGTCTTGAGTGAATCTCGGTCCGGTGTGGAGTCGTCCTCGGCATCCAGGAAGTTTTCGAACAGGTGGATCAGGATGTCGAGCACGCTGTCCTTCATCGGGCCTGCCTCGGTGGTTTCCGGCTGAACCGCCCGCCGGCCAGGGATTCGACCCGGCCTTCGAGCTCGAGCAACTGCAGCTTCGAGATGACGATCCTGGCGGCCATTCCGGTTCTTTCAACCAGTCGGTCGAGACCCGCCGGCTCGAAACCGAGCGCATTCAACAGCATTTCCGCGTCGCTGTCCAACGCGCCATTCGCGATTTTCGCGTCACCGCGCGCTTCGGGTGCGGAATTTGAAGCGCTTGCGGGCACCTGGACGCCGAGCGCTGCGAGCACGTCGTCGACGGTTTCGACGAGCGCGGCGCCGTCCTTGATCAGCCGGTGGCAACCGCGCGCAAGGAGATTATGTATGGAACCGGGAACCGCCATGACTTCGCGTCCCTGTTCGCCGGCGAGGCGCGCGGTGATGAGCGAACCCGATCGTGACGCAGCCTCGATGACAAGGACGCCGCGCGCGAGGCCGGACATCAAGCGGTTCCGTCGCGGGAAATTGTACGCGGCGGGCGGCGTGCCGGTCGGGAACTCGCTGACGAGCGCGCCGTTTGCGGCGATCGCGGCGGCGAGCTGCCGATGTTCCGCCGGATAGACGCGATCGAGGCCGGTGCCGCAGACCGCGATCGTGACCCCGCCCGCCGCGAGCGCTCCGCGGTGCGCCGCCGCGTCGATGCCGGCGGCAAGGCCGCTTGTGATCGCGAATCCATGCGCGGCAAGCCGCGCTGCGAAATCGAAGGCAGTCTCGCGTCCGGCGGTCGTCGCCGCGCGGCTGCCCACGATCGCGACCTGCGGCCGCGAGAGGTGGGCCGGTTCCCCTTCCAGGAAGAGCGCGGGAGGCATGCCCGGCACCGCGGCAAGCTGCGCCGGGTAACGCGGATCGTCGACGGAAAGGAGCGTGCGCCCGGGCCCCTCGAGCCAGCGCAGGTCGCGCTCGATGCCGGCCGGGTCGCGTTCGCCCGGGGCGCGCAGGCGCTCGAGCCAGGCGGCAGGCTCCCGTGGGCGATCGGCAAGGGTCACCTGCCGATTCTCGCCGCCGGCCCTCCCGGCGGTGACCCCGGTTGCCTCCGCGAACACCCCCTTTAAAGGTGCGCGTCCCCTTTAGGCGGGAAGAGGGTACTTGAGCCCGCTCGCGCAGTTGAAGAGAAGGACATTTTCGAGGGCGCCGACGCGGCCGTCTGCCAGGGCGGCCCGCCAGGCCGCGACGGTCGCAGCCCCTTCCGGGCAGAGCAGCAGACCGTCTTCCCGGGCCACCTCCGCGAGCGCCCTCCTTATTTCTCCATCGTCGACGGCGATTGCGAAGCCGCCGCTCTCGCGGACCGCGCGGAGGATCAGGAAATCGCCGATCGCCGCCGGCACCCGTATCCCGGCCGCATAGGTCTGTGCGTCCGGCCAGGGCGTCGCATGTTCAGCGCCGGCTTCCCAGGCCCGGACGATCGGCGCGCAGCCGGCGGCCTGAACGGCGACCATCCGGGGCCGCGCGGGCCCGATGAGGCCGACCGCCTCGAGCTCGGCAAAGGCTTTCCACATGCCGATCAGGCCCGTGCCGCCGCCCGTCGGATAGAAAATGACGTCGGGCAGCCGCCAATCGAGCTGTTCGGCGACCTCGTACCCCATCGTTTTCTTGCCCTCGATCCGGTACGGCTCCTTGAGCGTCGAGACGTCGAACCAGCCCATGCGCTCGCGGCCCTCCGCGACGCGCTTGCCGCAATCGTTGATGAGCCCGTCAACGAGCGTCACCTGCGCGCCCGCGAGCGCGATCTCGCGCACGTTGATCTCGGGCGTGTCGGCAGGACAGAAAATGAAGGTCTCGATGCCGGCTCGCGCGGCATAGGCGGCGAGCGCCGCGCCCGCATTCCCGTTCGTCGGCATCGCGAGCTTTCGGAGGCCAAGCGCCTTCGCCATTGAGACCGCGAGCGCGAGCCCCCGTGCCTTGAACGAGCCGGTCGGCAGCCTGCCCTCGTCCTTCACGAGCAGCCGCTTCGCACCCGCGCGCCTTGTGAGCGACTCGAGGGCGACGAGCGGTGTTTCGACCTCGCCGAGCGAGACGACGTCGGCGTTCCTGCGCACCGGGAGGAATTCGCGGTACTTCCAGAAGCCGCCGCTGCGCGCTGCAAACGTCTCCCGCGTGACGGCCCGGCGGATTCCCTCGAGGTCATACCGCACGAGCAACGGCTTGCCCGCGTCCGACAATCCATGCAGCTGGTCCGCCGCGTAGCGCTTGCCGGTCGAGCTGCATTCGAGGTGACTCGTGAACGTCTCAAACTCCCGCATCGCGCGAGACTACCAGTCCCGCCCGAAAGGCGAAGTGGGACGGCGCGCGCGGGATCCGGCGGGGTTCCTCGCTCGCGAACCCTGCCGGAACTTTAAGGGTTCGCTCGCGAGGACCCCGCCACCTCGCGCGCGCCGTTCGCGCTTCCGCCGATCGCGCGGCCTGTCGGCTCGCGTGCGGCGCGCGGCCGGGACCCCCGAGTGAGCGACTAAAGTTCCGGCGGAGCGAACGAGGGGAGTCCCGGCCGCAGAGCACGCACGCGAGCAAGCACACCGCCGCGACCGCCGGAAAAGAAAGCGCCGGCACGGGGCCGGCGTTTTCACTCAGCAGAGAGGTTGAACTTCAGGAACCGGCGCCGGGCGAACGCACCGCGTCCCCGACGTGCACTTCGCGATCCGACCGCCACATGAGGCCATAGCTCATGCGGTCATATGCCTTGAAGATCATCGCAAGGCCGTTGCGCTCGTCGGGCAACTGGACCTCACGGCTCGCGCGGTTCTCGGTGATGTCGCGGACTTCCTCGCCCGCTTCCCAGACTTCGAGCACGTGTCCCGGCTCGAGACCGTCGCGCGCGCCGCGATTGATGATCACGACGTCATAGTCGGCGACAACCGTGCGGTCGTCGATGACCGACATGATCGTGCCGTCGACCTTGGAGCCCGGTGCGCGCGGAACGAAGGACAACTTTTCAATGCCTTCGATGGGCAGCAGGATGTCGCCCTCGAGCGTTTCGCGCGCGGAATCGACGACGCGGAGCGTCGCCGGGTCGCCGACACGGTTGACGTCGGCTTCGCCCGTGAACAGGCCCTGGTAGCCGAGCACGTCGCCGTCGTCGGGATCCTTCAGCTCGTCGCCCACGTGATAGATGCTGTAGCGATTCCCGACCGCGCCATCAGAGAGTCGACGCACGTAGATGTCGTTGCCTACCGAAGTGATCAGGCGGTGGTCGCGGGCGTGCGCGACATAGGGCGCGCCCTTGACCTGGTCCGCAGACAGCACGGCCGGGCGCGACATGAATGCCGCGATGCGGTCGTACGGGATCGCCTGGATCGCCTCCGACAGCGGATTGGCGCGCACACGCGGCGAGAGACGAACATTGCCGCCGCTCGCAACCGTGACCTGCGGCCTGCCGTCCACCCAGGTGAGCGCGAGCTCGTCGCCAGGATAGATGAGGTGCGGGTTCGCGACCTGCGGGTTGACGTGCCAGATCTCCGGCCAGTACCAGGGATCGGTCAGGAATTTCGTCGAGATGTCCCAGAGCGTGTCGCCCGGCTGGACGACATAGCGGCTGGGCGCGTCCGGCGCCATCGGGATGACGCTGCGGTCGATGCCCTGGTCTTGCCCGGTGGCGACGCCAGCCGGCACGGCCATCGCGACGGCGATCACTGCGACGGCTGCGGCCGCGAGGGCGCGCAGGGGGTGACGGGAACCGGTCTTCGAGGACGATGCCATGCGAGATGCTCCCTTACTGCCGCGTCGGCCGTAGAATCGTATAATTCCCGGCATCCGGATTCCGACGTAAGTCCATGCTTCGACGAACTTTAGCAGCATTCCCCGGTCAGATACACGCGCCCAGACCCCCTCTCCCATGACGCGCCTCACAATACTGGAGTATCCGGACCCCCGGCTGCGTACCCGGGCGGTCCCGGTGGACACCGTCGACGGCGGATTGCGTGAACTGATCGACGACATGCTGGAGACCATGTATGCCGCCAAGGGCATCGGTCTCGCGGCCACCCAGGTCAACGTCCACCGGAGGCTCCTGATCGCAGACGTGTCCGAGGGGCGCGACGAGCCCCGCGTATTCATCAACCCGGAGATCCTTTCGAGCGAAGGTACGGAAACCTCCCAGGAGGGCTGCCTTTCGGTGCCGGGCTATTACGACGACGTCGAACGGGCCGAGAGAATCCGCGTGCGTGCGCAGGATGGCGACGGCAGGACATTCGAGGCGGATCTCGATGGCCTGCTCGCAATCTGCGTGCAGCACGAGATCGACCACCTCGATGGCAAGCTGTTCGTCGATTACCTCTCCGAGATGAAGCGCCAGCGCGTGCGCAAGAAGATCGAGAAGGAGCGGAAGCTGCGCGCGGAAGGCCGCGCGCCGGAAACTTCGCGCGCGCCGGCAATCTGACCGACACTGTCGGCATGGACCAGAGCCTGGCGGTCGTCTTCGCCGGAACACCCGACTTTGCCATTCCATCGCTCGACGCGATTGCGGAGTCGCGGCATCGTCTCGCCGCCGTGTTCACGCAGCCGGATCGGCCGAGCGGCCGCGGCCGCGGGCTCACCGCGAGCCCCGTGAAGCAGCGCGCACTCACGCTCGGAATCCCGGTGCGTCAGCCCAAAACGCTCCGCGATGCCGATGCGGTCAACGCGATCGCCGCATTCGCGGCGGACGTGATGGTCGTCGTCGCCTACGGGCTCCTTCTGCCGAGTGCGATTCTCTCGGCGCCAAGGCTCGGCTGCCTGAACGTTCATGCCTCGCTGCTGCCGCGCTGGCGCGGCGCCGCGCCTGTCGCGCGCGCGATCCTCGCCGGGGATGCGGCGACGGGTGTGTGCATCATGCGAATGGAGGAAGGACTCGACACGGGACCCGTGATGCTGCGCCGCGAAGTTGCGATCGGTCCGCGTGAAACCGCGGGCGAACTGGAGTCGCGGCTCGCGCGCGAAGGCGCCTCGGCAATCGTTGCCGCGCTCGATGCGCTCGCGGCGGGCCGCGCCGCCTTCGAGCCTCAGGACCAGGCAGCGGCGACCTACGCCTCGAAACTGACCAAGGCCGAGGCGCGACTCGACTGGCGCGAGTCCGCCTCCTCGCTCGAGCGTCGCGTGCGCGCGCTGAATCCGCGTCCAATCGCCGAAACGACGCTCGATGGCGCTCAGCTCCGGATTCACGAGTCCGAGGCCGTGGCGGCGGAGGGCGCCGCGGTGCCTGGCACGATCCTGCGTGCGGATTCGAAGGGCGTGGTCGTACTGGCTGGCGAAGGCGGGCTTGCGCTCACGCGCCTGCAGTTGCCTGGCCGGCGCATCGTCAGCGCAAGCGAGATCGCAAACGCGCGCCCGCTCGTCGGCAAGGTACTTGGGAACCTCTGATTGGCCCGGGCATTGGCGCGACCGTGTGCGATATTCATCCCAGGCAAGACGTGAGGAGCGTGATGTATCAAGCGATACATGAGCGACGAGCAACGAAGCCTGGGATGAATATCGCCCGGTCCCTCCGGGTTACGCGCACCATGCCCGGGCCAATCAGAGGTTCCCGAACCTGAGCACGCGCGAGGGAGCCGCGATCCGTGCCGCGGCGGCGCGCTCGGTCGCCGCTGTCGCGGTACGCGGGCGCCGGCTCGAGGACGCCATCGCCGCGTTTGCAAAGGACGTGCCGCGCCCGGCCACGCAGTCGATCGCCTTCGGCACCGTGCGCTGGTTCTTCGAGCTCGATGCCTGCCTCGCCGGGCTCCTCGATCGCCCGGACACGAAGCTCGATCCCGAGGTCCGCGCGCTGATGCTCGTCGGACTCTTCCAGCTCCTGCATGGCGCGACGCCGGAGCACGCGGCGGTATCCGAGACCGTTGAGGCGGTGCGCGCACTCGGCAAGCCGCGCGCGGCGGGACTCGTCAATGCGATCCTGAGGCGATTCCAGCGCGAGCGCGAGGCACTCGTCGCCCGCGCACACGGCTCGCGTGCCGCGCGTCATGCGCACCCCGAGTGGATGCTCGATGCCTTCGCGCGCGAATGGGGAGATCGCCTCGAATCGATTGCCGCGGCGGGCAATTGCGAGCCGCCGATGTGGTTGCGGGTCAATTCGCGCCGCGGATCGCGCGACGATTACCGGGCCCGGCTCGAGGCCGCTGGCCAGCCGTCCGAGCCCTGTGATTTCGCTCCCGAGGCGCTCCGGCTCGCTGAGCCGATCGACGTCAACCAGCTGCCCGGCTTTGCAGACGGCGACGTCTCGGTGCAGGATGCCGCCGCGCAGCTTGCGCCGCGGTTTCTCTCGGCAAAGGCGGGCATGCGCGTGCTGGATGCCTGTGCCGCGCCGGGCGGCAAGGCCTGTCATGCGCTCGAACTCGAGCCGGGGCTTGCGGAGCTCGTTGCGCTCGACATCAACGCCGGGCGAACCGCGCGCATCGACGCGAATCTCTCGCGGCTCGGTCTCGATGCCCGCGTCGTCGTCGGCGACGCCGAAAATCCCGCGACCTGGTGGGACGGCCGGCCGTTCGAACGCATCCTGCTCGACGTGCCCTGTTCCGGAACCGGCGTGATTCGCCGCCATCCCGATATCAAGCTCCTGCGACGCGCCGACGACGTCCCGCGCTTTGCCGCGCAGCAGGCGGCGCTCCTGCGGTCCTGCTACGGCCTGCTCGCCACGGGCGGCCGGCTCGTTTACGCGAGTTGCTCGATCCTCATGGCCGAGAACGCCGAAGTTGTCGCCGGTTTCCTCGCCGCGGAGTCTTCGGCAGCCGATGTGACCGAATCTGCTAGGCTTTTGCTGCCAGGCAGACTGCCGTGGCAGGTTGCGGGGCCTGGCTGCGCGCTCCCGAGCGGCGCAGCTGACGCCGACGGCTTCTACTACGCCTGCCTCGAGAAGCGGGCCTAGGTGGAGCCTCGAAATTACTCCCGCATGGGCGCGACCCCGTGCGATTTTCGTCTGTGGCAAGGCGCGACGAGCGAGGTGTATCAGGTGATACCTGAGCGAGGAGCAACGCAGCCACAGACGAAAATCGCCGGGTCCCTGCGGGTTACGCACGTGCCCCGGCGGGACTTCGTTACTCGCCTCGCTCATGGTTTCGACCATGCGGCTTCGGCTCGCGCCTTGTCCCGCCGGGGCGCGTGCGTAACGCGCTCCATGCGGGAGTAATTTCGAGGCTCCCGGAACCGACGTGCATTCGATGCGGGGAAATCGTTGGCTCATCACGTGCTTCGCGCTGCTCGGCGTGGCGGCGGCCTTTGTCGCGCGCGGCCAGGACGCCGAACGATTCGAGGTCCGTAACGCCTACGTCGAATTCGTGAACGGCGCCTGGCAGCTGGACGTCCGGCTCGACCCTGCGCTCGCGGACGCGGCGCGGCAGGCCTTCGAGGAAGGCGTCCCGCTGGTGCTCAAACTCGAAATCGAGGCGAGCGTCGATCGGCGACTGCTGCCGGCCGAGGACGTCGTCTCGATGATTCGCGAATGGCGGCTCGCCTACGACGCGATCTCGGAGCGCTACGTCGTGACCGACGGGGAGAGCGGCACTCACGTCAGCCACGCGTCGCAGGTGGAAGCGTTCGAGGCGCTCGGGCGCATCAGCGGTATCACGATCGCCGACACCGCGACACTGCCCGAAGGCAGGCGCTTCGACATGCGCGTGCGCGCGACGGTCGAGATCGGCGACCTGCCCGCGGCTGTGCGCATGCTGCTCTTCTGGAAGAGCTGGTCACGAACGACGGAATGGTACGCCTGGGAGGTGCGGCCATGATCCGGCGCTGGCTCCCGCTCGCGGTTGGCGCCGGGATCGTCGTCTGGCTCGCGGCGCTCGTCCTGCTCGCGATCACGGCGGAGGGCTCGCAGCGCTTCGGCGAGCTCTACCTCGTCATCCTGCTGATCAACGTCACCGGCGTCATCGCGCTGCTCGTGCTGATCGGCGGCCGCCTTGCCGATTTCATCCGTGACTGGCGGCGCCATGTCCCGGGTTCGCGGCTGCGCGGACGCACGCTCCTCATGTTCGGCGGGCTCGCGATCGCGCCGCTCCTGCTCGTGTTCACATTCTCGGTGATGTTCCTGACGCGCGGCATCGACAGCTGGTTCCACGCCGAGGTGCGGCAGGGGCTCACCGACGCGCTCGATCTCTCGCGCGCGGCGCTCGACATTCGCATGCGCGAGTTCCTCGAGCGCACGGCCCGCATTGCATCGCGTCTCGAGGGGCGTTCGGGCGGAGCGCTCTACTCCACGCTCGACGAGGAGCTTCGGGGATCCGGCGCCGAGGAGCTCATGGTCACGAGCGCGGGCGGCCAGCCCGAGGCCTACAGCCGCGCAGGCATGCAGCACATGCTTCCCGCGGTGCCACCCGAGGAACTGCTGCTTCAGCTCCGCCAGGGGCGGCCGCACGTCAGCCTGCAGCCCGCTCAGGGCGGCGGCTACCAGGTGCGCGCGGCGACGCAGATCAGGGCGGGCCCGGACATGAAGTCGCCGCGGTTCCTGGTCGCGACCTATCCCGTGCCGCAGCGGCTTTCCGACCTCGCGGGCACTGTGCAGCAGGCTTACCAGCAGTACGGACGCCTGTCGTTCCTGCGCGAGCCGCTGAAGGCATCGTTCGTGCTGACGCTGTCACTCGTGCTGCTGATGGCGCTCCTCGCGGCGATCTACGGCGCGTTGTATTTCTCCGAGCGTCTCGTGCGCCCGGTGCAGGACCTGATCGCCGGCACTCGGGCGGTTGCCAAGGGCGACCTGGACACGCGCATCGAGCGCCCTTCGCACGACGAAATCGGCTACCTCATCACGTCCTTCAACGACATGACGAAGAAGCTCGCGCGGGCGCGGGAGGAGACGGAGCGCAGCCGCGCCGCGGTCGAGGCCGAGCGCGCGGCGCTCGCGGTGATCCTCGCGCGGCTTACGAGCGGTGTCATCTCGCTCGAGCCGGACCTGCGCGTGCGCGTCGCGAACCAGGCGGCGGGCAGCATCCTCGGCGTCGACTTCACGGGTGCTGCCGGCCGCCCGCTTGCCGAGGTCGCCGCCGGGCAGCCGCTGCTCCTGGCGCTTCACGAGGTGCTGCGGAGCCACATGGAAGCCGGCGAGACCGAATGGCGCGAGCAGGTGACACTGCGTTCCGATGCCGGACGGCGCGAGCTCGTCTGCGCCTGCACGGCGCTTCCGGGCGACGCGGGCGCGCAGGGCCTCGTGCTGGTGTTCGACGAAGTCACCCAGCTGCTGCAGGCGCAGCGCCAGGCGGCCTGGGGCGAGGTCGCGCGCCGCCTCGCGCACGAAATCAGGAACCCGCTTACCCCGATACAGCTCTCGGCCGAGCGCATGCGCCGCAAGCTCATGCGCGGGCTCGGCGCTGCCGAGGCAGAGCTCCTTGACCGCTCGACGCACACGATCGTTCAGCAGGTCGAGGCGATGAAGCAGATGGTCGCGGCGTTCTCCGAATACGCGAAGGCGCCCGAGATGCACGTCAGCGAGTTCGATCTCGGCGCCCTGATCCGGCAGGTATCCGACCTCTACCACGCGCAGGATCCGCGAGTGGCCTTCGGCCTTTCGCTTGACCCCAAGGCGGGTTCGCTCGAGGCCGACCCCGGGCGCATCCGCCAGCTCCTCAACAACCTGCTGACGAACTCGCTCGAGGCGCTCGACGGGCGGCCGAATCCTGTCATCATGATCGAGACGAAGCGAACGGGTGACCAGATCGCCCTGACAGTCGTCGACAACGGCCCCGGGTTCCAGGACGGCCTGCTCGAACAGGCCTTCGACCCTTACGTGACCTCGAAGCCGAAAGGTACGGGCCTCGGCCTTGCGATCGTGAGGAGAATCGTCGAAGAGCATGGCGGGCAGGTGGAGATCGACAACGCGCCGCAGGGCGGCGCGAGGACACGAATCGTATTGCCGGCCGTTGCGCGTGAGGCGCGCCGGCCCGAGGCGAGGAGAGAGAAAGCATGAGTTCGCCGAGAATTCTCGTCGTCGACGACGAGGCCGACATCCGGGGATTGCTGTCGGAGATCCTCGCGGAGGAGGGCTACGAGATCGAGGTCGCGGCCGACGCCGCCTCCGCGCGTCGCGCGGCGGCGCGCCAGGAGCCCGACCTGGTCCTGCTCGACATCTGGATGCCCGACATGGATGGCATCACCCTGCTGCGCGAATGGAACGAGAAGCAATCGCTGCGCTGCCCGGTGGTCATGCTCTCCGGCCACGGCACCGTGGAGACGGCGGTCGAGGCGACGCGCCTCGGTGCCTTCGACTTCGTCGAGAAGCCGCTCTCGATCGCAAAGCTCCTGCGCACCGCGGAGCGCGCGCTCGAGGCGGGAAAGCGCCGGCGGCAGGCGCATCGCACGCTGATCCCGCCGCTGGTCGCGCCGGTCGGCAAGAGCCGGCTGATGCAAAAGCTGCGCGAGCAGGTGCAGCAGGTCGCGGCCCACGACGCATCCGTCATGCTGGTCGGCGAGCCGGGCACAGGGCGCGAGGCCTTCGCGCGTTACATGCATTTGCTGGGACCCCGCGCCACGGGTCCCTTTATCGCCGTCACCTGTGCCAGCCTCGATGATTCAACCGCCGCGGCCAAGCTTCGCGGCATGTCCGCGGAAGGCAAGGTGGAGCCCGGCTACTTCGAGCAGGCGAGGGGCGGCACCTTGTTCCTGAGCGGGGTCGAGGACCTTTCCGCCAGTGCCCAGCGGATGCTGCTCGCCGACCTCGAACAGCGCGGCTGGCAGCGCGACGGTGCGGGCGAGGTCATTCCTTTCGAGTCGCGCTTCGTCACGGCGGCCCTGCCCGGGCACGACGGACCGGCGGGCGGCCTCAGGCGGGACCTGCTCGCGCACCTGGAAGTCATCTCGATCCGCATCCCGCCGCTTCGGGAATACGCCGAGGACGTGCCGGACCTCCTGCGCCACTACGTCGACCGGCTGGTGGACGAGGAAGGCATGCACTTCCGCCGTTTCTCGGTCGCGGCGCAGAATCGGCTGCGGAACTACCCCTGGCCGGGCAACGTGCGGGAACTTCGGAACCTCGTACAGCGCGTGCTGATCATCGGCGGCCCGGAAGAGATCGGCCTCGACGAAGTCGAGCAACACCTCGTGGCGCAGCAGGGCCCGGACGAGCCGCTCGTGAAGCAGGACCTTCTGGCATTGCCGCTCCGCGAGGCCCGGGAACAGTTCGAGCGGGCCTACCTGCTCCAGCAGCTCATGCTTTGCAATGGAAAGGTCGGCCTCCTCGCCAAGCGTGTCGGCATGGAGCGCACGCATCTGTACCGTAAACTGCGCTCGCTGGGAGTAGACTTCCGGCAGATCACCGAAGACTGATCGGCTTTCCAACGGAGACGATGATTATGTTCACAAGAAAATTGCTGGCGGTGGCGATCGCCGCGACGGGGCTCATGGGAGCGATGGTTTCCCATGCCGACGACTCGAAGCGGTCGGTAGGCGAATACACGGATGACAAGGTCACCCTCAGCAAGGTCAAGACGGCCCTCATTGGCGACAAGACCGCCGACGCCAACGAGATCAACGTCGAGGTCAACAAGGGAATCGTTCAGCTGAACGGCTTCGTCGACAGCGAGAAGGAAAAGGCCCAGGCCGAGACCGTCGCCAAGGGCGTCGAGGGCGTGAAAGGGGTCCAGAACAACCTCTCGGTCAAGACCAGCGCCTCGACCGCCGGTTCTGTCATGGACGACTCGAGCGTCACCGCCAAGGTGAAGTCAGCGCTGATCGATAGCTCTGGCACCAAGGCCGGCGACATCAAGGTCGAGACCAAGGCCGGCGTCGTGCAGCTCTCAGGCTTTGTCGAGAGCGAATCGCAGAAGTCCGCCGCGACCAAGGTCGCCAGCGGGGTCAAGGGCGTGAAGTCGGTTCAGAACAACCTGAGCGTCAAAGGGAAGTAACGCTTCGGCTTCACGGCGACTGGCTGGGGGACTCCCCCGTTTTCCTTCGGTCCTTCGGGAAAACGGGGGAGTCCCCCGGTCAGTCGCAGAGTTTGATGAAGGTGAACGTCCCCTACGTCACTTCGGTCAGTCGCCAACCTTGACGACGAGAAAGTCCACCTCCGCCTCACTCAGGCGGTTCCTCACGCGATTGAGCTCGGCCGGGTCACTGATCGGCCCGATCCGCACGCGATGCCAGGTGTCGCTGTCGATCGCGACGCGCTGCACATTCGACTCGATGCCCTGAAGGGCGAGTTGCGCCCGCACGCGGTCCGCGTCCTCGAACTTCTTGTACGAGCCGGCCTGAAGCACGTAGGCGCCTATCTTCTCCGTGGACTCCGGCATGTCGCGCGGGATGACGACTTCCTTTTCCGGGACGACCACCTCGAAGTTCGGCAGCATCTGGTAGAAGTCGTAGCGCTCCGCCGGTTCCTCCGCTGCCGATTCGCGCGCCGAGGCCGGCTCGGTCGGGCCCTGCGCTTCGCCGCCGGTCCCCGGGGCCTCCGGGCCGCGCGGGTCGAAGAAATAGAGCGCGAGGCCGACTGCGAGCCCGGCGACGAGCCCGATCAGGAGCCCCGTCCAGCCTGAGAATCCCTCGCGCCGCCCACGGCTTCGCTTGTAGTCCCGCGCAACCATTAGGAACCTCTGATTCTCCCCTGCATGGAGCGCGTTACGCGCGCGCAACCCGCCGGGACCGGGCGATATTCGTCCCTGGCTGTGTTGCTCGTCGCTCATGTATCACTGGATACACATCGCTCCTCGCGCCTTGCCAGGGACGAATATCGCACACGGTCGCGCCCATGCAGGGGAGAATCAGAGGTTCCTTACATCGTCTCCGGCGCAGAAACGCCGAGTATCCCGAGCGCGTTCTGCAGCACCTGGCGTGCCGCGGCGATCAGCGCGAGGCGGCCGTTCCGCTGCTTCGCGTCGTCCACGATGAAGGGCAATGCCGCGTAACACGCGTGAAACGCCTGCGCCAGTTCGCGCAGGTAATGCACGACGAGGTGCGGTGCGCGCTGATCCGCGCCCTGGCGGACGATCTCGGGCCAGCGGGAGATCTCGCGCATCAACGCGAGCTCCGCCGCTTCACCCAGGCCGCGCAACGACGCGATTCCCGCGTCGTGGTCGAACGGCAGGCCGCGCTCCGCCGCCTGCTTCAGCACGCTTGCGATACGCGCATGCGCGTACTGGATGTAGTACACGGGATTGTCGTTGCTCTGCTTCTTGGCGAGCTCGAGGTCGAAGTCGAGCGGCTGGTCGTTCGAGCGCATCACGTAGATGAGGCGCGCCGCGTCGTTGCCGACCTCCGTTCGCAGGTCGCGCAGCGTCACGAACTGCGCCTCGCGCTTGCCCATCGCCACCTTCTCGCCGCCCTTGAAGAGCGTCACGAACTGGACCATCGGCACCTGGAGCGACTCCGGCGGCTCGCCCATCGCGGCGAGGCCGGCGCGCACGCGCGCGACGTAGCCGTGATGGTCGGCGCCGAGGATCGTGACCAGCAGGTCGAAGCCGCGCTCGCGCTTGTCGAGGTGATAAGCGATGTCGGACGCGAAATAGGTCTTCTGGCCGTTCGCGCGCACGACGACGCGATCCTTCTCGTCGCCATACTCCGTCGCGCGGAACCAGGTCGCGCCTTCCTGCTCGAAGACGTGGTCGTGCTCGCGCAGGCGCCTCAAGGCGCGGTCGATCGGGCCGCCGTCCTTGCCGTCGCCGAGGTCCTGCTCCGAGTACCAGCGGTCGAATCGCACGCCGAATTCCTCGAGGTCGCCGCGGATGTCGGCGAGGTTGTCGGCAAGGCCCGCATCGAGCACGACGCGAAATCCCCCGCCGAGCAATTCATGCGCGCGCGTTATGACGGCGTCGATGTACTGGTCCTTGTCGCCGCCATCCTGTTCGTCGGGCGGCAGGCCCCTGAGGACGACCGCGGCCGGACGGCGGAGCGCGTCGCCCTGGACCGCCTGCAGCTTCGAGGCGATCGTCCGCACGTAATCGCCGCGGTACCCGTTCGCCGGAAACGGGATCTTCTCTCCGCAGAGCTCGAGGTAGCGCAGCCACACGCTCGCCGCGAGGATGTCCATCTGGCGGCCGGCGTCGTTCACGTAATACTCGCGATGCACTCGCCAGCCATCCGCCTCGAGCAGATTGGCGACGGTTGCACCGAATGCGGCGTGCCGCCCGTGGCCGACGTGCAGGGGCCCCGTCGGATTCGCGGACACGAACTCGACGATGGTGCTCCTGCCGGCGCCCGCATCGCCCCGGCCGTAACCCGCGCCTTCCGTCAGCACGCGGCTCAACTCCGCCTGCCAGGCAGCGGGCGTCATGAAGAGATTGATGAATCCCGGGCCCGCGATCTCGGTCTTGGCGATCAGCTGGTTCGCGGGCAGCGCCTCCACGATCTTCGCTGCAAGCGCGCGTGGATTCGTGCGCGCCGCCTTCGCGAGGCGCATCGCGACGCCCGTCGCGAAGTCCCCATGTGCGACGTCGCGGCTGCGCTCGATCGCGGGATCGGGTAGCCCCCCGTCGCCGAGCGTCCCCGCCGGCAGTGCGGCAAGCGCGTCAAACACGAGTCTTTCGATGCGGTTTTTCAAGCGCGCGATTCTATCTCAATCGACTTCCGCCGGATCGACGTCCAGCGACCAGCGCAGCGAGCGCGTAACTCGGAGTTTCACGAGCTCCTCGACCCATTCGGCCAGGAAGGCCTGCAGTGCGCCGCGTGCCGGCGACTCGATGAGCAACTGCGCGCGATACCGTCCGGCGCGGCGCGCCATCGCGGCGGGTGCGGGGCCGAGTATGCGGACTTTCCGGTCGCGCTCCGATGGCGCGACTTCTTCCGCGGCGTGCAGGAAACCGAAGGCCTCCGGGCGCAGGGGTGAATCGGCGCGCAGCAGCGCGAGGTGCGAGAACGGCGGCCATCCGGCGGCGCGGCGCTCATCGAGGGCGAGTGACGCAAAGCCCTCATATCCCTCGGTGATGAGGCACTTGAGGAGCGGGTGTTCGGGATATGCCGACTGGATCAGGACCTCGCCTGGCCGGTCGCCGCGACCCGCGCGGCCGGCGACCTGCACGATCTGCTGGGCGAGACGCTCGCTCGCGCGGAAGTCCGCGCCGAAGAGGCCCTGGTCCGCCGCGAGCACGACGACGAGCGTGACATCCGGAAAATCGTGGCCCTTCGTCAGCATCTGCGTACCGAGCAGGATCCGGGAGCGGCCGTCCGCGACGGAAGCAAGCGCCTCTTCCATGTCGCCGCGCCGCCGGATCACGTCGCGGTCGATGCGCACGAGCGGCGCCGACGGAAACAGCTGGGTCAGCGTCGTCTCGACGCGCTCCGTGCCTTCGCCCACGGGCGCGAGCTCGTTGCCACAGCGCGGGCAGGCGAAGGGCATCGTCTCCTCGGCGCCGCAGTGGTGGCACACGAGGAGGGCGCGTTTCAGGTGCACCGTGAATCGCGCGTCGCAGGACTTGCAGGGTGCGATCCAGCCGCATCCGGAGCAGAAGAAAGTTGGCGCATAGCCGCGGCGGTTCAGGAAGACCAGCACCTGGCCGCCCTCGCCGAGATGCCGCTCGATCGCCGTTGTCGCCGGCGGCGAGAGCCCGTCGCGCGCCGGGTTCACGCGGAGGTCGACGACCGTGACGCGCGGCTTGCCGGCGCGGCCCGTACGCTGCGGCAGCGACACTTTCGCGTAGCGGCCCGCGCTCGCATTGGCGAGTGTCTCTAGCGAGGGCGTGGCCGAACCGAGCACGACCGGTACGCCGGCGCGCTGCGCGCGCGCAACGGCCAGGTCGCGGCCGGAATACCGGAAACCTTCCTGCTGCTTGTAGGAGGCGTCGTGCTCCTCGTCGACGACGACGAGTCCGAGCGCCGGCATGGGCGTGAAGACGGCGGAGCGCGTGCCGATCACGACCGGCGCGCGGCCCGAGGCGGACGCACGCCAGGCCTCGAGGCGTGCGCCGTCCGCCAGCGAGGAATGCAGTGCGACGATCGGGGCGGATAGCCGCGCACGGAAGCGCGCGACGAGCTGGGGCGTCAGCGCGATCTCGGGTACGAGCACGAGCGCGCCGCGTTCGGCCTCGAGCACGCGCTCGATGACGCGCAGGTAGACCTCGGTCTTTCCGCTGCCGGTGACGCCGTGGAGGAGCCAGGCGTGAAACTCCGTCAACGATTCGCCGATCCGCTCGAGCGCGGCGCCCTGGTCCGCGGTCAGTACCGGACCCGGGCGCCCGGCTCCGGCGGGTGGCGACGGCTCCGGCCGGGAAATGGATTCGAGCCAGCCTCGCTTCACGAGTGAACGCACGGCGGCCGCGTGCCCTGCGGCCGCGATGGCGGCGGCGGTGGCGCCGTCCTTGCCGACGAGGTCAACGAGGGCCGACTGCTTTCGGCCGAGGCGCGCACCGGATTCGATCGCCGTCCGCCCCGCGGCGGAGAGGCGCCAGACGATTTCATCGCGCACTGCGGTGGCGCCATTTCGCAGCATCTTCGGCATCGCGCTGAAGAGGACGTCGCCGAGCGGATGGTGGTAGTAGTCCGCCGCCCATCGCAGCAGGCCGAATGTCGTCACGTCCCAGAGTGGGGTCGTGTCGATCGCCTCGACGATTGGCTTCAGCCGTGCCCGCGGCAGCGCGCTCGTTTCGGCGTGCGCGGCGACGATTCCGACCGCGCGCCTCTTCCCGAATGGAACGCGGACGCGCTCGCCGGGGCGCGGCGGCGGCGCGTCAGCGAGAGCGAGATAGTCGAAGCGCCGCCGGAGCGGCGTGTCGAAAACAACCTGCAGTATCGGCGCTGTCGCGGTCAAGAATATTCTTTTGGATCAACCTGTTACGGGATTCCTTGCCGCGCCGTCAACCGCCGCCGCAGGGCAACGTTATACACCCTGGGCCGCGCTCGGAGACGGGAGTCGATGGCGGACGAGTCGGTGGGTCGCTCTGCTACGCTCGATGCGGCATTGCCACTCGGCAAGTCGAACGAAGCGCGGGAGGATACGGTGGATCGCGAGCGCGCGCTCGACAGGTTCCTCGCCGGGATCGAGCGCCGCGCACTGCGCATCGCGAGCATCGCGCTTCGCGATCGCGCGGAAGCGGAGGACGCAGTGCAGGACGCGATGATCCGGCTGGTGCGGAACTACGGGGAGCATCCCGAGGACGAGTGGCGTCCGCTGTTCTACCGCATCCTCCGGAATCGCATCACTGATTTCCAGCGGCGCCAGAAAGTCCGACGCGCCGTGATGTCGTTCTGGTCAGGCCGGGATCCGGAGGAAGAGGCGCCCGACCCGTTCGAGAACGCGGTCGATCCGCGCGGCCGGCCGGACGAAACGCTCGAAGGTGAGGAATTGCTCGCGCGCATCGAGGAAGTTCTGGCAGGGCTCAGCAGCCGCCAGCGCGAAGCCTTCCTGCTCCGCAACTTCGAGGGACTCGACGTCGCCCAGGCGGCTGTCGCGATGGGCTGCTCGGAAGGCAGCGTGAAGACACATTACTTTCGCGCCATGCAGGCGCTGCAGCTTGCGCTCCCGGAGTGGAAATCATGAACGACGATGAAATGCGTGAACTGGAGCGGAAGAGCCGTGCGGCTTTCGATGCGAGTGTCGAGTCGCAGGACGCCGCCACACGTTCGCGCCTCGCGCGGTCACGGGCCAGGGCGCTCGAGGAACTGCATCGCCGTCGGCTTGGCGGCTCCTCGGCCTGGATACCGGTCGGTGCCGCGGCCGCCGCATTGGTGGCGGCACTCCTGTGGCAGCACGAGGAGGGCGCCGTACCCGAACTGCCGACCGCGGCCGACGTTTCGCTCGAGGATCTCGAGATCGTGGCAGGCGGCGAGGACCTGGACATGCTCCGCGAAGACGAGGACTTCGTGGCCTGGGCGGCGGAAGAATTGGCGGACGGTGTCGGCTGAGCGATGCGCCGCCCCGTTGTCATCGCTGCGTTCCTCGTTGCCTGGCCGGCGGTCGCCGCTGACCCGCCGCCCGAGCCGCCAGATCCGGAGTTCCTGGAGTACCTCGGGGAAACGGCGGGCGTGGACGACGAGTTCATCGAGTTCATGGAATCGCGCGAGGCCGAACGGGCGTTGAAGAACGCCGAGAAAGAAGTTCCGAAGGAAGACGACGATGAATAAGCTCGCATCCATCCTGGTGGCCTGGCTCCTGCTCGGGGCGCTGCCGGCGCTCGCCGCGACACAGGCCGAAACCGGCGTTGCCTGGGAATCGCTCGACGAATCCACGCAGGACTTGCTGGCGGGACAGGAGGAGCGCTGGAGTTCGCTGCCTCCGGAGCGACAGCGCGCCATGACCGATGGCGCGGAACGCTGGCTGTCGATGAACGACGCGGACCGCGCCCAGGCGCGCGAGCGCTGGAAGAAGTGGCGCGACCTTCCGCCCGGCGAGCGCGAAAGGCTGCGCAAGCGCTGGAAGCAGTTCCGTGAACTGACACCCGAGCAGAAGGAAGCGCTGCGCGAGAGCTACCGACGCTTCATGTCGCTGCCGCCGGAGCAGCGCGAGGCCCTGCGCGAGCGCTGGCAGCGCATGACGCCGGAGCAAAGGCGCCGCGCGATCCAGCGTCGGCAGACCACGAGTCCGGCCGCGCCCCGGCGACCGTAGGATCGAGTACTCGCATCCGTCGCAGGACCGTGGGAGGATGTTCCCACGATGCCAAACGCGCCTCTCAAGCGCTCGCATGACCGGATGATCGCCGGGGTCTGCGGAGGCCTCGCCGAATGGTTCGGCTGGAAAGCCGACCGGGTCCGTGTCGCTTACGTGATCCTCTCGATCCTGAGCGCCGCCTTTCCCGGCATCATCGTCTATCTCCTGCTCTGGCTCCTGATGCCAGACACGGATCCGGCATGAACCGCGAAGTCATCGCGCTGTATGACGAATACACCCACGAGGGGATGCCGCGCCGCGAATTCCTCGCGCGGCTGGCGCGACTCGCCGGAAGTGTGGCAGCGGCGAGCCTGCTCCTGCCGCTCCTCGAGAATCGCCATGCGATCGCGGCGACAGTCGCCACCGATGATCCGGCGCTCGAAACAGGTCGTGAGCGATTCGAATCCCCGGTCGGCGGCGTCGATGCTTATGTGGCGCGTCCCAGGGCCGGCGACGCGAAGCGACCGGCCGTCGTCGTGATCCACGAGAACCGCGGGCTCAATGCGCACATCGAGGACGTTGCGCGGCGCGTGGCGCTCGCGGGCTTCCTCGCAGTCGCGCCGGATGCGCTCAGCGGAAGCGGTGGCACGCCCGCGAACGAGGACGAAGCGCGCAGGCTCATCGGCGAACTCGACCGCGAGCACGCCATGAGCATGTATCTTTCCGCCGTGGAGTACGCGGAGAGTCATCCTCGTGGAAACGGCAAGGCGGGAAGCGTCGGATTCTGCTGGGGCGGCGGCATGTCGGGTCGGCTCGCCGCAAATTCGAAAGCGCTCGACGCCGCCGTCGTGTTCTACGGCATGCCACCGGCACCGGAAGAGGCCGCCCGCGTGCGCGTGCCGCTCCTGCTGCACTACGCCGGGCTCGACACGCGGATCAACGCCGCAGTTCCGGCTTTCGAGCAGGCGCTGAAGGCGGCGGGCGCGCGCTATCAGCTCTACATGTACGACGGCGTCGACCACGCCTTTCACAACGACACGAGCACCGCCCGCTACAACGCCGAGGCCGCCCGGCTCGCCTGGCAGCGCACGGTCGAATTCCTGACGAAAGAACTTGCCTGAGACTTCCACTTCGCCGGATCGGGCGCAGGCTGAAGCCTGCGGCCCGCGCTATGACCGGCTCATCATGATCGAGACACGGGACCGCACCTTTGCCGCGATCCGGAAGATCGCCTCGCGGATCGCGCCGGGCATGACAGAAGAAGAAGGCGTGGCGGTCGGGCGCCAGGTGCTGCGCGAGGACGGCCTGCTGCGCGGCTGGCACGGCATCACTCTGCGTTTCGGCGTGAATACAACGCTGACATTCCGCGAAAAGTCCGGGCCCGGCATCGTGCTCGGCGCGGACGACATCTTCTTCGTGGACATTGGTCCGGTCTGGCGCAACTGCGAAAGCGACGGCGGCGCGACGTTTACGACCGGCTCCGACGCCGACATGAGGAGGATCGCCGGTGATTCGGAGACGATCTTCGACGCCGTCGCCGCGCGCTGGCGCGCCGACGGCCTGACGGGCCAGGCGCTCTACGAGGTCGCGGTCGCGGAAGCCGGCGCGCGCGGCTGGCTGCTCAACCTCGAGTTGTCCGGCCACCGCGTCTCGGATTTCCCGCACAAGGCGCATTACGACGGCGCCCTCATTGACCAGCGCTTCGTCCCGTCACCCGATCTCTGGATCCTCGAAATCCAGCTGCGCCACCCGACGCGCCCGTTCGGCGCGTTCTACGAAGATCTCTTGACCGACACCTGACCGTTCTCGGTCGCGCGCTTGCTGGCCGGGCCGGGTTGGCTCGCTCGCTCAGCAGAACGGACATTCGCTCGCTCGCCACCCGGCCCGTCCGCACGCGCGCGACGGGCGGGCGGGTCCCGGGCGAGCGACTTTAGGTCGCCGCAGGAGCGAGCCCGGGACCCGCACGACCGAAGTGCGCGTCACCAGGCGAATCGGGCGGTGGGACTCTGATTAACCGGCCGCCTTCACGGCGTGAATCAGTTCCGCCGCGACCTTCTGCGCGTCGCCGTAGACCATGCGGGTGTTGTCGAGATAGAAGAGGTGATTCTCGATTCCCGAGAACCCGGCACCCTGGCCGCGCTTGATCACGAGAACGTTCTTCGCCTTGTCCGCGTTCAGGATCGGCATGCCGTAGATCGGGCTGCCCTTGTCGGTGCGCGCGACCGGGTTCACGACGTCGTTCGCGCCGATCACGAGCGCGACATCCGCCGTGTCGAACTCTGCGTTGATCTCGTCGAGGTCCGAGATGAGGTCGTAGGGCACGCCGGCTTCCGCAAGCAGCACGTTCATGTGCCCGGGCATGCGGCCCGCAACCGGGTGGATCGCGAAGCGCACCATCACGCCCTTGTCGATCAGCAGCTGGCACAGCTCCCAGACCTTGTGCTGCGCCTGCGCGACTGCCATGCCGTAGCCCGGGATCACGATCACCTTCTGGGCGAAGGCCATCATCACGCCGGCGTCCGATGGCTCGATCGGCTTCAATGCACCGGTCACGCCCTCGGCTGCCGCCGCCACAACCTCGCCGAATCCCGAGAACAACACGTTCCCGAGCGAGCGGTTCATCGCCTTCGCCATCAGCTGCGTGAGCAGCGTTCCCGCGGAACCGACCACGATGCCGGCGATGATCATGGCGGCGTTCTCGAGCACGAAGCCCTCGAAGGCGACCGCGAGCCCCGTGAACGCGTTGTAGAGCGAGATCACGACGGGCATGTCCGCGCCGCCGATCGGCAGCGTCATGGTGACGCCGAGGACGAGCGCGAGAACGAAGAAGAGGATCACCATCTCCATCGTCGGATGACCCGAGATCACGATCGCGCCGCCGAGCGCGAGCGTCGCCGCGACGATCAGGAGGTTGACGACCTGCTGGCCCTTGAAGCGGAAGCTCCGCTTGATGAGGCCCTGGAGCTTGCCGAAGGCGATCAACGAGCCCGAGAAGCTGACTGCGCCGATGAAGGCGCCGGCCGCGGCAAGCGAGGTGACTACGGGGCCGTGCGCCGCCGCAGCAGCCGGGTCGGTCGAGGCCATCCGGAAGAGCTCGACCGCCGCGATCGCGGCCGCGGCGCCGCCGCCCATGCCGTTGTAGAGCGCGATCATCTGCGGCATGTCGGTCATCGCGACGATGCGCCCCGACCACCAGGCAAGGCCGCCGCCGATCGCGATCGCCGCGAGCATCAGCGGGAAGTTCCCCATGCCGGGATAGAGGAAGCTCATCAGCGTGCCGATCAGCATGCCGAAGCCGGCGACCACGATGCCGCGGCGCGCAGTGACCGGCGAGCTCATGGCCTTCAGGCCCATGATGAAGAGGAAGGCGACGAGCAGGTAGCTGAAATCGATCGCGATCGTCGCGACGTGGTCGGGTACGAGGCCCTGCATCAGGCGGATTCCTTCTTCCTGTTCTTCTGTCCGCTCGCCTTGAACATCTGCAACATGCGTTCGGTGACCACGTAGCCGCCGACCGCGTTGCCCGCGCCGAGCACGACACCGAGGAACCCGATCACCTGCTCGAGCACGGTGTCCGCGCGGCCGAGCGCGACCATGGCGCCGACGAGCACGATGCCGTGCACGAAGTTGCTGCCTGACATCAGCGGCGTGTGCAGGATGACCGGCACCTTCGCGATGATCTCGTAGCCGGTGAATGCGGCCAGCATCACGATGTAAATTGCGATCACGCCTTCCATTTACGCGGTCTCCACGAGTTTGCGGGTGGGTTCGTGCCGGATCTCGCCCGCGTGCGTGACGCAGGAGGCCGCGAACACTTCGTCGTTCCAGTCGATCGCGAGCGCGCCGTCCTTGATCGCCGGCTTGATGAAATTGAGAAGGTTGCGTGCGTACATGTCGCTGGCGTGGTAGGCGACGGAAGCCGGCAGGTTGATCGGCCCGAAGATGCGCACGCCATTGTGGTCCACGGTCTCGCCGGCGCGCGTCAGCTCGCAATTGCCGCCGCCCTCGGCGAGCAGGTCCACGATCACGGCGCCCGGCTTCATGCGCTCGACGGCGGCGCGGGTGATGATGCGGGGCGCCGGTCGGCCGGGAACACCCGCAGTCGTGATCACGCAGTCGGCGGCGGCGATGCGTCCATCCAGCACTTCCTGCTGCTTCGCTTTTTCTTCGGCCGTCAGCTCGCGCGCGTAGCCGCCCGTGCCTTCCGCCGTCACGCCGGTCTCGACGAATTTCGCGCCGAGCGACTTGATCTGCTCGCGCGTCGCGCTCCTGACGTCGTAAGCCTCGACGACCGCGCCGAGCCGCTTCGCGGTGGCAATCGCCTGCAATCCCGCGACGCCGGCGCCGATCACGAGCACTGTGGCCGGGCGGATCGTGCCGGCTGCGGTCGTGAGCATCGGGAAGAACTTGTCGAGCGCGGCGGAGCCGATCAGCACGGCCTTGTAGCCGGCGACCGCGGCCTGCGAGGAAAGAGCATCCATGGACTGCGCGCGCGAGATGCGCGGCACGAGTTCCATGGCGAAGCTCGTGATGCGCTTCTCTTTCATCGCGCGCACGAGCGGCGCTTGCGCATGCGGCGCGAGGAAGCCGACGACGGTGGCGCCGGCCTTGAGCCGCGCGATGACCGCGGCATCGGGCGGCTGGACCGTAAGGAGGAGGTCGGCGCTTGCCATCACGGCGTCGGCGCCGTCTGCAAAGGCCACATCCTTGTACTGGGCGTCCGGGAACCGGGCGGCCGCGCCGGCCCCGCGCTCGATCAGGACCCTGGCGCCCAGGGCCCCCAGGCGGGTCGCGACTTCAGGCACGACTGCGACGCGGTTCTCACCTCGCACGGTCTCTTTCAGCACGCCGATCGTGACTGGCATCCAAATCTTCCCCTGGTCTTGACCAGCCGAGCGGCGGCGCGTTGAAAAATATCATAATCGTGCCGTATTGTTTGAGGCATTCCGGGTCAGGATAGGGTCCGTGGGCATCAGTACCGGTATCTCGAAGCAACCCGCCAGGGCGGCTGGTGCGTTGATCGCGCTGTCGCAGCAGGTGCTGCGCACGGACGCTTCCGGCATGCCGCTCGAGTGGATCGACTACAAGGAGGCCGTGCGCCTGCACTGCCTCGGCCAGGTCGCATACGCGTTCGGCAGCCGGCTTTACGAGCTGCACGGAGGGACCAATGCGCGCACCGGACGCCAGACCGTCATCGAGGTGAACTCGATGATGGCGACACAGGGCTCGTCCGGGAATCCCGGGAGCCTGCGCGGCGATTACGTGCCGCCACTCAACAACGAGACTCTGTTCCGCCGCGACGCGAACCTCTGCATGTACTGCGGCAATCGATTCACCTCGCATCAGCTCTCGCGCGACCACGTGCGGCCGTTCTGCAAGGGCGGCCGGGACGTGTGGAACAACGTGGTCGCGGCCTGCCGTCGCTGCAACAACCAGAAGGCCTCGCGCACGCCGGAGCAGGCGGGCATGCAGCTCCTCGCCGTGCCTTTCACCCCGACCTACGCCGAATACATCTACCTGAAAGGCAGGCGCGTGCTCGCCGACCAGATGGAGTACCTGCTCGCGCACTTCCCGCGCACGAGCCCGCTGCACGCGCGCATCCAGCGTTTCATCCAGTGACGCGCGCGGGACCGCCGGCGGTCCACCTCATCGACGCGAGCTACTTCGTATTCCGGGCCTACTACTCAGTGGGACTCGAGATGACCGATGGCGACGGCCAGCCCGTCAATGCGTTGTACGGCTTCGGGCGGTTCCTCGGCGACTTGCTCGAGGAGGCGAAGCCGGAACATGTCGCGGTCGCGTTCGACGAGAGCCTGACGACGTCGTTCAGGAACGCGATCTATCCCGCGTACAAGAAGAACCGCGAGCCCGCGCCGCCGGAATTGAAGCGCCAGTTCGGGCTCTGCCGCGAGTTGTGCCGGCTCATTGGCCTTGCCGAGTTCGGCAGCCCGACGCACGAGGCGGACGACATCATCGGCACGATTGCGGCGCGCCTTCGCGCGTCCGGCCATCGCTCGGTGCTCGTGACGCGCGATAAGGATCTTGCGCAACTCGTGCGCGATGGCGATCACTACTGGGACTACGCCGGCGAGCGCCGCTTCGCGTACGGCGACATCGAGGGCCATTTCGGCGTGCGGCCGGAGCGCATGGCGGATTTTCTCGCGCTCACCGGGGACAGCGTCGACAACATCCCGGGCGTGCCAGGCGTCGGCCCGAAGACCGCGGCGGCACTGCTGCGGGATTTTGCCTCCCTCGAGGAGATCTACGGCGGGCTCGACCGGGTCGAAGCGCTGCCGGTTCGCGGCGCAGCCAAGCTCGCCGAGAAGCTCGCTCTGCATCGCGAGGCCGCTTACCTCGCACGCCGGCTTACGGTCATCGCCTGCGACATGCCGCTCGACGTGAGCATCGACATGCTGCGCCGTCGCAAGCCCGACCTCGAAGCGCTCGGCGCCTTCTACGACCGCCAGAAATTCGGCGCGGCGCTCCGCCGCCAGGCCGAGCGCCTCGCCAAGGCCTAAAGGGGACGCGCCCCTCCAGAGGGGCGCGTCCCCTTTGTCGTCCCCTTTGTCGCGGGATTAGGCTTGGGCGGAGTGAACGCTTCCACTGCTGATTTCGCCAAGAGCCTTGGGGCGGCGCTGGGTCGCGCCGTCGCATCGCGTCCGGGCCCCGCCGTGCATGGCGGCTGCATCAATGAATGTCTCCAGTGGCCGACAGATGCGGGCCCGGTCTTCGTCAAGCGCTGTCCTCTCGCGCAGCGCTGGATTCTCGATTCCGAGAGCGACGGGCTCGAGCGCCTGAGGCAGGCCGGATCGGTCCGGGTTCCGGCAGTGCTCGCCCGAGGCGAGGCCGGGCGGGAGGCTTTCCTGGTGCTCGAATGGATGGACCTGCTGCCGGTCGAAGATGCGACACAGGCACGCCTTGGCCGGGAGCTGGCCCGGCTGCACGGCGTGACGGGACCCGGTTTCGGCCTGGATCGCGACAACGCGATCGGCGCGACCGCACAGCCGAATGCATTCCTGGAGAAATGGCCGGCGTTCTGGCGCGAGCGCCGTCTCGGCTTCCAGCTCGACCTCGCGGAGCGGAATGGCTACGCAGGCCAATTGCTTGATCGCGGCCGCCGCCTCGTCGAGACCATCGACGTGTTCTTTCGCGATTACGAACCACGGCCTTCGCTGTTGCACGGCGATCTCTGGGGCGGCAATCGCGCGCAGCTGGCCGACGGCACGCCCGTCGTGTTCGATCCCGCCGTGTACTACGGCGATCGGGAGGCGGATGTCGCCATGACGCGGCTTTTCGGCGGCTTCGGCCGGACGTTCTATTCCGCTTATGAAGCGGAGTTTCCGCTGGATGCAGGCGCGTCCACGCGAATCGACCTGTACAACCTCTATCACCTGCTCAACCACCTGAACCTTTTCGGTGGCGTCTACCGTGTTCGGTCGGAAGCCGCGATCGACCGCCTGCTCGCGGCCGCGGGACACTGAGACGGCGCATTCCTTTCAGCGGAGCGCGGCGGCGACGAGGCGCCGGAGAAGCCGCTCGCGCAACCCGCGCGGCGCCTCGAGATTCATGCGTGCGAAGAGCGGCGTCACCGCGGCATCGCGAGGCAGAGGGCCTAGGAATCTTGCCGCGATGGCGAGCTTCCCGCCCCAGGTCTCCGAGCGCGCCTTGAGGCGCCTCAGCGCGCCACCGAGGCGAACTTCCTCAGGACTGAGATCCGTTCCATATGGCAGGGCGCCGAAGCGTCCCGCCGCGCGATGCGGCGAAAACGCCTGCTCGAGCGCCGCGGGCAGGTTGCGCCGATGCGTGTCCGCGACGCGATGACTCGCGGGCAGCTTTCCGGCGCGCTGCGCCTCGGCGAGCAGCGCGGGCTGGAACCGCGAGTCGGCAATGTCCAGCATCGCGGCCGCGACTTCCGCATCGCTCCTGCCGCGAATATCCGCGATGCCGTACTCCGTCAGGACGACGTCCCGCAGGTGGCGCGGGATCGTCACATGGCCGTAGTTCCAGCGGATGTTGGATTCGAGCGCGCCGCCGCTCGTGCGCGTGGAGCGTACGGCGACGATCGATCGCCCGCCCGGCAGTTCGTGCGCTTGCGCTACGAAGTTGTACTGGCCGCCGACGCCGCTGACGACGCGGCCATCCGCGAGCCCGTCCGACACGAGCGCGCCGCCGAGCGTCGCCATCATGGCCGTATTGATGAAGCGCGCGTCCCGCCGCTGCGCCATCTTCATCTCCCAGTCCGCGCCCAACAGCTCGTTCGTGAAACTGACCGGCATCATCCGGAACAACGCGCGCTCGGGGTCCGGCATGGCGCGCAACTCCTCGTAGAACTTTCGTGGCCCAAGCAGGAATGCACCGTGCAGCAGCGCGCCGTCCGGTTCGACGCGGCGCTTGAGAATTCCTGCGCGATACAGGTCGAGGAATCCGTCGACGAACATTTCCGTGACGGCATAGAGCCCCTGGTCAAACGGCGCGTCGCCGCCAATCGACTGCTGCGCCGCCTCGAATCGCGGCAGGAGCGCGACGTCCCGCAGCACGCGCCGCCAGTCGGCATTGTGGCGATGCCGCAGCGTCATCGCGTACACGATCGCGTCCCCCAGCTCGCCGATGCCGATCTGGATCGTTCCGCCGTCGCGGATGAGCATGGTCGCAGCGAGAGCGATGGCGTGGTCGGCCGTCGAAATCGGCAGGTTCGGGGGGGCGATCAGCTCGTGGTAGCCGCGCGGGTCGTCCACGATGAGGTCGAAGGTCGACGCCGGCAGTTCCGCAGCGCCGAACATGAACGGCATGCGATCGTTGACCTGGCCGATGATCGCGACCGGCATCCCGTCACGCTCGCGCTCGCGAAGGCCCGGGATCAGGTCCGCCGTGACATCGGGATTGGACCCGAGGCTCACGCGACCCCCTGCGCCATCCCGGCGCAACGCGACCTGCTGCGCGATCACGTTGGCGCCCTGGGCCGCCACCGTGCGCGCGACGTGGGTGTAATTGATGCTCGCATAGGACTGCTGCGCGAGCGGTGAGCCGAGCCATGCGCCGGGCTCCATGAAGAATTCCTGGACGCGGATGTTCGCCGGCAATTGTCCTGCGCGAATCGGCGCAAGCCACTCAGGCTCCGGCGCATTGCCGTAGACCTTTGCGGTGATCGGATCCACGAGCCTTCGTTCGAGCTCGCTCGCGGGCCGCGGCCGCCCGAGCGTGAGTCCCGTCAGGATGGAGAGTTCGACGCGCGGGTCCAGAGCGGCGCGCCGGTAAAACTCATTGACGAGCGCGACGGGCTTTCCCACGCCGATCGGTGTGCAGAGGGTGACGCGCCGCCCGACCTTCGAGAGCGCCTGCTCGACGCAGTCCTCCAGGCCGGCAAACTGCGGTGGCGGGCGCCCGTTCATGGGCGAGACTCTAGCCTATGGGCGCGAGTTTCAGCTCGAAGCGGACTTCGACGTCGTCACCGATCCATTCGGTGGACGCCCAATCGCCCTGGCCGAGGCCGAATGCGAGGCGCTTGAGGCTCGCGCTGCCTTTCATGACGGCAACGGCGCCGGCAGGCGCCAGCGTGAACTGCACGGGGACCGGCTTTCCCACCCCGCGGATCGTGAGCTCACCTGACGCGCGCCAGCCCGCGCCCGCGCGTTCAAAATGAGTCGCGTGGAACTCCGCCTGCTTGTGCTTCTCGATCCAGAAGAAATCGGGGCTCTTCAGGATCTCGTCGCGCTCGGCATCCTGCGTATCGATCGAGGGCGTCTCGACCGTCACGTCGAGGCTGCCTTTCGCGGGATTCGCGGGGTCGAAGTCGAGCCTCACCTGGAAGCGCCTGAAGGAGCCCGTGAACTTTGCCCCCGCCTGCATGGCCGAAAAGTCCAGTGTGCCGGAGGACTGGTCTGCCTGGCGGACGTCGGCCGTCGCGGCCGGACAGACCAGGAGCGCCAGCAGGACGGCGCGGAAGATCATCGCGGCCCGCCCGGCAGCATTCGGAACAGGAGCCCGTCGCGATCGATGAACTGGTGCTTGAGGGCGGCGGCGAGGTGCAGGCCGACCAGTGCGTAGAGGAACCACCCGAACAAATGATGCAACTCGCGGAAAAATTCCTTGAGCTCGCGGTCTGGCCCGACGAAATCAGGCAGCTGCACGATTCCGAACCAGCTCACCGGGTAGTTCGACGCCGAGGACATCAGCCACCCCGAAAGCGGCATCGCGAACAGGAGCGCGTACAGGCCCCAATGATTGAGGTTCGCGGCCGCGTGCTGCCAGCGCGGCATGGGCGGAGGCGGAGGCGGCCGGTCGATCCGGCGCCACGCGAGACGGATGGCCGCGATGCCTAGTATCGTGATGCCGAAGGACTTGTGCCGGGCGAGGAGTGCAAGCTTTTCGAGCCCGAGCGGCAGGTTGCCGGCGATCTTGCCGATCGTTACCTGGACGATCAGCAGCGCGACGACGACCCAGTGAAGGGTCTGCGCGACGTAGCCGTAGCGCACGGAACTGTTTCGTGCTGGCATCAGGTCTTGGAGAATACCGCGATGCGCAAGTTCCTGTGGCCGATGGTCGTCCTCCTTGCCGGTTGCGCCGCGCCGCCGCGCGGGGAAGCCCCGGAAGCGGCCGCGCCCGCAGAAGCCGAAAAAGCCGCACCGCACGAATCCTGGAAGGTCGTCGCCTCCCATCTCGCGGTGCGCGTGTATCGTGACGGCCCGATGCAGAAGCTCGGCCACAATCACCTGATCACATCGGATGCGCTCGAGGGAGAGATCATGCTCCGCGAACCCCTGGCGCAGACCGGCTTCGACATCCGGCTGCCGCTCGAGTCGCTGGTGGTCGACGACACCGACGCGAGGACCACCGTGGGCGGCGAATTTGCCGCGCCCGTGCCGCCGAAGGATCGTGACGCGACGCGGCGCAACTTGCTGGGCGACAAGCTGCTCGACGTCGCGCGCCAGGATGCGATCCGCCTGACCGCGGAGGAAATTTCGGGAGAACCCGGCAATTACCAGGCGCGCGTCCGCGTGTCGCTCAGGGGCGAGGAGCACGTGATCGCCGCGCCATTCACCGTGACGATCGACGGCAATACGCTCAAGGCGCGCGCAGCGTTCAGCCTGACTCATGCCGACATCGGCCTCTTGCCGTTCACCGTGGGACTTGGCGTCCTCAAGGTGCGCGACGAATTCGAAGTCGATCTCCGGCTCGAAGCCAGGCGCGGTTCGTGACCTCAGTCCAGTTCCGGAATCCGGAAGTCCGGATGTCGGCGGCGCTCGCCTCCGCCGAGGCGGCGGTGCGCGATCCCGCCGTGACCTTGCGCGAACTTCTCGGGATGCTCGGTGAGCAGGGCCTTCTCGTGTTCTGCGGCGTGCTTGCCGCCCCCTTCCTGCTGCCGGTGACGGTTCCCGGGATGAGCACGGTGTTGGGGCTGCCGATGCTCCTGATCGGCTTTTCCGTGATGGTGAGCCGCGTGCCCTGGCTGCCGCAGCGGCTCCTGGACCGCAGCCTGCCGTCGGCGACAGCGCGCGCGATTCTCCAGAAGGTGCGCGGCTGGGCAGAGCGCTTCGAGCACCTGGTGCGGCCGCGATGGCTCGGCCTTACGGGTAGTGGCAAGGTCAACATCGTCAACGGTGCGCTCGTCATCGTCGCCGTGCTGCTATTGATGGCGCCGATCCCGCTCGTTCCCTTCGTGAACTCGGTTCCGGCGCTCGCAATCATCCTGTTGTGCTTCGGCATGGCCGAGCGCGATGGCGTGGTCATCGCGCTCGGCTACTTCACGACGTTCATCTCGGCCGTCTATGTCGGCGGCCTGATTTTTCTCGTGTTCTACGTCGGACTGCGCCACGAGCAGGCGATCGAGATGCTGCGCGGCTGGTTTTCCTGAGCGGCGGACCACCGTGGGAGTACTATCCGCGTGTTGCGTGTTCGGCTTGGAAAGGCGTGGGGAAAAATGAAAAAAGTGAACATTCCTGGAATCGGTCTCGCGTCAATGGCGCTTCTGTTCGCGGCATCCTGCGCAAAGAAGGAAGCGGACGTCCCGACGGCTGCGGATGGGCTTGACCGCACGGTCCTGCCGATCCACGAACCCGCGCCCGTCGCAACGAGCGAACTCGATGCGCGCAATGCCAAGGCGCCGCCGCGCTTCGAGGTCAAGGCTCCCGATGGCGCCCCGAACGTGGTCGTCGTCCTGATCGACGACATCGGATTCGGCGCCTCGAGTTCCTTTGGCGGGCCGATCAATATGCCGATCCTCGAGAAAATGGCCGGCAACGGACTGCGCTACAACCGCTTCCACACGACGGCGCTCTGCAGCCCGACGCGTGTGGCGCTTCTCACGGGCCGCAATCACCACGTGAACAACGCGGGCGCGATCATGGAGCTTGCCACGGGGTTCCCCGGCAATACCGGTATCCGGCCGCAGAGCGTGACGCCGCTTGCGCAGATCCTGCGTCTGAACGGCTACAGCACCGCCGCCTTCGGCAAGTACCACGAGACCCCGCCCTGGGAAGTCTCGGTCTCGGGGCCCTTTGACCGCTGGCCGACGGGCTCTGGCTTCGACAAGTTCTACGGCTTCATCGGCGGCGAGACGAACCAGTGGGCGCCCGCGATCTTCGACGGCGTCACGCGCGTCGAGCACGACAACTCGCCGAGCTACCACTTCACGACGGACATGACGAACCAGGCGATCAAGTGGGTGAGCGCGCAGCATTCGCTGACGCCGGACAAGCCGTTCTACGTCTACTTCGCGACCGGCGCGACGCACGCGCCGCACCACGTTCCAAGGGAGTGGATCGAGAAGTACAAGGGCCAGTTCGCCGGCGGCTGGGACCGGCTCCGCGAGGAGACCTTCGCCCGCCAGAAAGAAATGGGCATCATTCCTGCCGATGCCAAGTTGACCCCGAGGCCCGCGGAAATCCCGGCCTGGGACGACATGAGCGCCGACCAGAAGCGCCTGTTCGAGCGCCAGATGGAAGCCTTCGCCGGCTTTGCCGAGCACACCGACCACGAAGTCGGCCGCCTGGTCGCGCAGCTCGATGCGCTCGGCGAACTCGACAATACGATCTTCTTTTATATTGTCGGCGACAACGGCGCGAGCGCCGAGGGCGGGCCGGAAGGCGCCTACAACGAGATGATGGCCTTGAACGGCATTATCGGGACCTACGATCAGATGGCGGGCCACATCGGCGACTGGGGTGGTCCGACGACCTTCCCGCACTACGCGATCGGCTGGGCCTGGGCGACCAATACGCCGTTCCAGTGGACCAAGCAGGTGGCGAGCCACTTCGGCGGCACTAGGAACGGCATGGTCCTGCAGTGGCCGGCGGGCATCAAGGCGAAAGGCGGGATTCGCAGCCAGTTCCACCACGTCATCGATGTCGCGCCGACTGCGCTCGACGCCGCGGGCATTCCCGAGCCGAAGATGGTCAACGGTGTCGAGCAGCGGCCGATGGACGGCGTCTCGATGCTCTACACGGTGGACGATGCGAAAGCCGCGGATCGCCGCAAGACGCAGTACTTCGAGATGTTCGGCAACCGCGCGATCTACCACGAGGGCTGGGTCGCTGCGACACGCCACTCGATTCCCTGGGTGATGGCGCCCTTGCCGTCGGTCGCCGACGATGTCTGGGAGCTCTACAACGTCGATGAGGATTTCAGCGAGGCGGACAATCTCGCGGCGAAGAACCCGGACAAGCTGAAGGAGCTGCAGGCTCTCTTCCTGAAGGAAGCCGAGCGCAACTTCGTGCTGCCGATCGACGATCGGCGCTCGGAGCGCTTCAACCCGGCGATCGCCGGGCGCCCGGACCTCCTCGGCGGGCGCATGTCCATGACGGTCTTCGACGGCATGACCGGCATCATGGAGAACGCTTTCATCAACGTGAAAGGCGTGCGCCACTCGGTGACGGCCGAGGTCATCGTCCCGGACGCGAAGACCGAGGGCGTGATCATCGCGCAGGCGGGCTACTTCGGCGGCTGGGCGCTCTACATGAAGGGCGGCCGTGTGGTGCACGACTACAACTTCTTCGGGCTCTCGCACACGAAGGTATCGTCAAAGGCGCCGCTCGCGCCGGGCGCGCACACGATCGTGTACGAGTTCGTGCCCGATGAAGCAAAGGCCGGGACGGGCGGCAAGTCGACGCTCAGCATCGACGGCCAGGTTGTCGCCGAAGGGCACATTCCGAAGACGCAGCCGTTCGCCTTCTCGGCCGACGAGGGCGTGGACATCGGCGTGGACAACGAAACGATGGTGTCGGACGACTACAAGCTTGGGTCCACTGACTTCAAGGGCGAGATCGTCAAGGTGACGGTCGCGCAGAAGTAACGCAGAGCGGCCCAAAGAAAAGCGCCCGCTGCCGCAAGGCAGCGGGCGCCCCTGTTTCAGCCTTCCGACCGGCTCAGTTCCGGTCAATCTCCTCGAGCAGCGCCTTCGCATCGTAGACCTTCTCGAGCGCCGTCCGGATGTAGGCCGGGTGCACGCCGATGGAGCGGTTCATCTTCTCGTCGAACCAGTAGCTGCCGGAGATCGAATGGATATTGCCGTCAAAGGCAAGTCCCACGATTTCGCCCTTCGCGTTGACCATCGGGCTGCCGGAATTTCCGCCGACGATGTCGTTGTCGGTCGTGAAGTTCGCACGCGTCGACATGTCGAGGCTGTCCTTCGCGGCGATCCAGCGGGGCGGGATCTTGAACGGGGGCTCGCCGGTTGCGCGTTCGAAGGCGCGCGCTAGCTCGGTCCAGGGACGGACTTCCTGGCCCTTCTCGGTCCAGCCATTCATGCCGCCATAGGAAACGCGGAGCGTAAAGGTCGCGTCCGGGTAGATGCTCGTTCCGTACTGGGCAAAGCGCGCCTTCGCGATTTGCTCCTGCCCGCGCTGCGTCGGACCTTCGACTTCCTCCTCGAACTGTTTGCGGAGTGCCCGGGCCGTGGGATCGACCGCTTTCGCGAGGCGGATCATCGGATCCTGGCTCGCGTCGATCGCCGCCTGACCGCCTTCGTACAGCGCCATTCTCGCGGCGGCGTCGGCGAGGGAGCTCTGCTTCACGAGGCGGGTCGCGAGCGTGTCGGGCGAGTCGTTGCCGAAGACCTGCCGCACCACCGGATCGTCCGGGCCGAGCCATTCGCGCATGCGCTCGAGGCCGAACGAAAGGCGAAGGATCTCGAATTCCGGGTAGATCGGCGCGCCGGCCTTGAGTCCCTGCACCACGGCCGGAAGCCGCGACTCGGTGAATTCCGGCAGGCGGGTCTCGTTCGGCTTGGCCCGCTCGGCCGCGGCGCGCACGAGCGTGCGGGCGTAGCCGAACAGGTTGCCGTTGAAAGCGGCGGCGCCCTCGATGAGGGAGTGCCGCACGAGAATGTTGCGCCAGGTGTCCTGCGCCTTGTCGATCTCGGACCAGGCGCCGCTCGCCGAGGCGAGTGCGGAATTCGCGGCGACGGAGTCGCGCAGCGACTTTTCCTTGGCCGCGGCATTCTCGAGCAATGCCGGGTTCAGCAGCGCGTCGAACTGCTTGCGCCGCACCTTGATCCCGTTTTCGATCGAGTTCAGGTAGGACTCGGCCGTGCGCCGCGGCTCCTCGCCGGTCTTCGAGTACTGGATCATGCGGCCACGCAGTTCCGAGTAGCGCAGCAGCCAGAACGGCAGGTAGGTGTCGCGTTGCAGTTCGAGCTGCGACACCGTGAGCAGGCGGTCCGTATCGCCGGGGTGTCCGGAAACGAAAACGGCGTCGCCCGGCTCCGCGCCGTCCCAGTCGAATCGCAAGTGGTTCGGCGTCTTCGCCGGCTTGTCGTTCTCGTAGGCGCGCAGGATCGACATGTCGAGGCACCACCGCGGGAACTGGAAATTGTCCGGGTCGCCGCCGAATGCCGCGATGTCGCGCTCCGGCGCGAATACGAGGCGCACGTCGTCGTAACGGCGGTACTTGTAGAGCCAGTGCTGGCCGCCCTGGTACAGCGAGACACGCTCGCACTTGAGCGGGCCGCCCTTCGCCTTCGCGGACGACTCTTCGCATGCCTGCTCGAGCTTCGTGAGCGCGGCATCGCGCGCCTCGACGACGCCCGCGGGCGCGACACCCTCGAGCGCGTCCGCGACCTTCGCGGTCACGTCCTCGGTGCCGACGAGCACGGACACGGCGTCCTCCTGGCACTTCAATTCCTTCTCGCGGGTGCCGGCGAGGAAGCCCCCGGCGACGAGGTCATTGCTCTCGGAGGAATTCTGTGCGATGCAGTCCTCGGCGCAGTGATGGTTGGTGAGGATCAATCCTTCGCCCGAGATGAACGACCCGGTGCAACCCGTCTCGAGGCGCACGGTCGCCTCGCGCAGGCGGTCGAGCCATGCAGAATCGAGCGATACGCCGTACTTCTGCTGGATGGCGGCGCGCGGCGGACTGTCGAGGGTCCACATACCTTCTTCGGCGGCAACCGGAAAGGCGGCGAACGCGGCAAGGGCCGCAATCGGAACAAGCTTCATCAGGAACTCCCGTGGATCCGCAGCACCGCGCGTGGCGGCGAAGCGATCATGGTACCGGTTCGATGGTGTCCGGTGACAGGGTGGCCCACGTCCCGGCTCGGATCGCACTCCCTTCATCGTGCCGCGTGACTCGGGGCGGCGGGCGCTTCGGCGAGCGTTCGCGGTCGGGCGTGCCGATGTTGGGACAGGTTGCGCGCTCCGGATCGAAGTGCAGCGTCAGGAGCGCGGTCGCCGCCATCGGCTGGCCATCGCGCCAGGCGGGCGAAAGGCGCGAGCCGCGGGCGATCGCGAGTGCCGTCGCATCGAAGAGTCCCTCGGGTTCGGCCGAGAGGATCCGGGCCTCGAGCACCTTGCCCGATGCGCCCGTCTCCACCTCGAGCACCACGCGTCCCGTCATTTTCCGTTCGCAGGCGGCCATCGGGAACGGTGCGCTCGCGAGCAGGGTCGCGGGCACGATTTCGAGCATCGTGTCCGGCAGCCTGAAGTCGAAGCGCCGCGTCTCGCGGCGCTCGGGTCCTGGTGCCGCGGGACCGCGCCATGTGCGCACGGCCGCGAGCGCTGCCTTCTCGAACTCGCCGCGCGGCATGGCGGCGGTGACGCGCGCGTTTTTCACGACGCCTTCCACGTCCAGGTCGTATTCGACCTCCGCATAGCCCTCGATGCGCGACTGGAGCAAGGCCGGAGGATAGACCGGATACGGCCGCTCGCTGCCCGCCGTCCCGGCCGCCGTTTCCGCCGAGTCCGTGAGGGCAAAGCGCACGCGGGTCCGGAGCCGGCACTCGATGGGTTCGCCATCCTGCGTGGCCGATGCGAATCGCCAGCGGCGCACGCCTTCCGCCGCCGCCTGCTCGAAATATCCCCGCGGCTCCGCGCGCACCACGCGAACCCAGCCCACGCTGCCGTCGCGAAGCACCGTGAGCGCAACCTCGACCGTGCCCTCGATCCCGATTGCACGAACAGCCTGGGGATAGGCGGGCGCTTCGCGCTGGATTGCAACCGGCGGCGTGATGCCCTTCTGGTCACAGGCGATCCATGCACGCGCGGCGGGTGCGGCGAGGAGGAGGACGATTACAACTGCGGCTCGATTCATTCCGGCGTCGTGAGAAGCAGTTGCGTTCCTTCCGGCGCGATGAGGAGTGCATGTCGTGACGGGTCGAGATTGCCTGGGAGCCTGCGCTCCAGTTCGAATCCGATTTCAGCGAGGCTCGCGATGCGAGCCGGCATGTCGCTGTCCTGGAACATGAGCGCGGGGCGCTTCAGGATGCCCGCGCGAAGCAGGGCGACATTCAGCGAGTCGCTCGTCAGCCCGATGTGGGGATACGGCTCGTCGCCTTCCTCGGCAGGCACGAAGCCGAGCCGTTCCCAGGCCTGTTCCGCCCGCTTGATGTCGGCGACCGGCAGCACGAATTCCTCGAACCAGCCGAGCCGCGAGGTTTCACCCGGTCCCTGCTGCGACGGTGAATGCGTGCGCGCCTCGAGAAGCCGGACGATCTGCCCCGACACGTCGAGGCTCGCCTGGTTGAACACATCGTCTCCGAGATGCCGATCGACGATCTCGACGCCCTGCTGCTCGATCACGTCGAGGTGCGCGAGGAGATCAGGCAGCACGAAACCGAGGAGCGGCGACTGGACAAGATCGCGGCCGTGCAGGCCGATCGCGAGCCGGCCGTCGGCGACCACCGCGTAGGGATACGGCCAGGCTTCGCCGGCCGTGACCTGCGTGAATCCGAGCCGCTCGTAGAACTCGAGCGAATCGAGCAAGGAAGGCGCGTGCACGCTGATCTCGTGAAACCGCCCGATCATCGCGCCGTCTCCACGGGTGCATTCACGCACTCTGCGACGAGACGCGCAAGGCAATCGACCTGCGCCGCGTCGTCATTGAGCGCGGGAATGTACTCGAGTCCGAGTCCGCCCGCGGCATCGAAGGTTGCCGCGCCGCGAATCGCGATTTCCTCGAGCGTCTCGAGGCAGTCCACGGCGAAGCCCGGGCAGGCGACGGCGACGTGGCGCACGCCTTTGGCGGCGAGCTCCCGCAGGCGGTCCTCGGAGTAGGGCTCGAGCCAGCGCGCGCGGCCGACGCGCGACTGGAAGGCGACGGACCAGCGCTCGCGCGGCAGCGCGATGCGCTCGGCGACGAGGCGAGCCGTCGCCTGGCACTGCTCGCCGTAGGGATCGCCCGCCGCCGCATAGCGCTGTGGGATGCCATGGAAGGAAAACAGGAGGTGCTCCCAGCGCGTGCGGGCAGCGACAACGCTTGATGCGAGTGCTGCGATGTAGCCGGGCTCGGCGTGATAGTCGGCGATTACGAGCCGCTCGGGAGGCGTGGACCAGCCCGCGAGGGTAGCGTCGACGCGATCGATCGCGGCCGCCGTCGTCGTTGCCGAATACTGCGGAAAAAGCGGCAGCACTACGATCCGTCGCACGCCGCCCCACTGTAGCTTCTGCAGCGCGCGGCTGATCGGCGGATTGCCATAGGTCATGCCCATCTCGACCATGGGCGTCTCTTCCAGGGTCGAGGCGAGTTTACGCCTGAGCGCGCGCGTGAGCGCCTCCGTGCCGGTCAGGAGCGGCGAGCCCGCGGCGGTCCAGATCTGTCGGTAGGCATGGGCGCTCTTCGCGGGGCGAAACGGCAGGACCACCGTGCGCAGCACGAGCTGCCACGGGATCCGCGGCAGGTTCACGACGCGACGGTCGGAGAGGAATTCCGCGAGGAAGCGGCGCACGGCCTTGGGCGTCGGCGCATCCGGCGTGCCGAGGTTGACGACTAGGACGCCGGTTGCGGCCGCCATGCTCGCAAGATACCCGAAGGCCCTTGCGCGCGGAATGAAGTCGGGCGGCCAAAAAAAGCGGCCGGGAGCCAGGCTCCCGGCCGCCATTCGATGCGCTATCGGATCAGAAGCTCCAGCGAATGCCGACCATGTAGGTATCCGCGTCGTCCGAGCTCGCAATCTCCGCGCCGACCGCGAACGCGTCGGTGAAGAAATAGCGCCCCCCGACCGCGAGCGACGTGTCGTCGCCAGCGTTGCCGAGGTCAATGTAGTCCACGCGGCCTTCCAGCTCGAAGCTGTCGCCGATCGCGCCGCGAAGCCCGGCCGAGACCAGGTAGCCGTCGACGCTCGCGCTAAAGCCGCCCGCCGAAGCTTCGGCGTCGACATAGCCGAAACGACCGGTGAGGTCCATCGAGTCGGTGAGGCCATAGTGGCCGCCGAGTCCGACGGCGAACTGGTCGATGTCGACGCCTTCGAGATCCTGGTTCGTGTATTCGCCGAAGACAAACCAGTTCTCGGCGAAGCCGACCGAGCCGCGGATTCCGAAGCCGTCAGCGCTCGGAAGTCCATCCAAATCGGTCTCGACGTAGCCCAGGTCGACATACGAGTAGCTCATCTCATCGGCGAGCGCCGCCAATGGCGCGAGCGCCAGCATCAGGCTGCCCAACACGACTTTCATGCATTTCATGATCAGTATCCTGTGTGACGAAGGGTGTTCCGCTGGGGTGCGGCTTTACGACACGGGATGTTACGTAACGTTCCGGCCCGTGGCTAAAATGCGTGGCGTAATTGTGAACGGCGTCAACCGGAAAGTGCGCGCCAGTCGAGATCGGGCCGAAATTCGCGGATTTTGCGGGATCCGGCGCTGTTGTATCTGCGCCTCAGCCGGTCCCGGTCAGGGGCCCGTCACCCCGCCGACGCAGACGTACTTGATTTCGGTGTAGTCGAGCAGCCCGTACTTCGAGCCCTCGCGGCCCGTGCCCGATTCCTTCACTCCGCCGAAAGGCGCGACTTCGGTCGAGATGAGCCCGGTGTTGAGGCCGACGATGCCATATTCGAGCGCCTCGGACACGCGCCAGGAGCGCGCGAGGTCGCGGGTATACAGGTACGCGGCAAGGCCGAACTCGGTGTCGTTCGCCATCGCGACGGCTTCCTGCTCCGTCTTGAACCGGAAGAGGGGCGCGACAGGTCCGAACGTCTCTTCGCGCGCGACCATCATCGCGGGTGTGGCGCCTGTCAGGACCGTCGGCTCGAAGAACGTGCCGCCGAGCGCGTGACGCCGGCCGCCGGCCACGATCTTCGCGCCCTTGGAAGTGGCGTCCGCGATGTGCTCCTCGACTTTCTTGAGCGCATGGATGTCGATGAGCGGGCCCTGCTCGGTTTCACCGGCGAGCCCGTCCCCGACGCGGAGCTCCTGTACTGCGGCGACGAGCTTGGCGGTGAAGGCTTCGTAGACGCCATCCTGCACGAGGAGGCGGTTTGCACAGACGCAGGTCTGCCCCGTATTGCGGTACTTGCTGGCGATCGCGCCCGCGACTGCCGCGTCGAGGTCCGCGTCTTCGAACACGATGAAGGGCGCGTTGCCGCCGAGCTCGAGCGAGACTTTCTTCATGGTCTTCGCGCACTGCGCCATCAGGAGCTTTCCGATCTCCGTCGAGCCGGTGAAGGAGAGCTTGCGCACGCGCGCATCGCCCGTGAGCACGCCGCCGATTTCGCGCGCAGGACCCGTGATGACGTTCAGTACTCCGGCCGGGATCCCGGCGCGCGCCGCAAGTTCCGCGAGCGCGAGGGCCGAGTAGGGCGTCTGCGTCGCCGGCTTGCAGACGACGGTGCAACCCGCGGCAAGCGCCGGGGCGACCTTGCGCGTGATCATCGCGGCCGGGAAATTCCAGGGCGTGATCGCGGCGACGACGCCGACCGGCTGGCGCAGGACGAGGATGCGCTTGTCGGCCTGGTGTCCCGGGATGACGTCGCCGTAAACGCGCTTTGCTTCCTCCGCGAACCACTCGACGAAGGAGGCGGCATAGGCGATTTCGCCTCTTGACTCCGCGAGCGGCTTGCCCTGCTCGGCGGTCATGAGCTTCGCGAGGTCGGCCGCGTTCAGGAGGATCAGGTCATTCCAGCGGCGCAACAGCACCGCCCGCTCCTTGGCGGTCTTCCCGGCCCAGGCAGGAAAAGCGGCATGCGCCGCCGCCACGGCTTTCCCGGTCGCGGCCGCGTCGAATGCCGGCACGGTGCCGAGTGCGGCTCCGGTCGCCGGATTGTGCACGGGAATCGGCGCGCGGCCCGGCGCGTCGAGCCAGGCTCCGTTCACGTAGCACTGCTCGCGCAGGAGCGAAGGATCCTCCAGTTGCAGCGTCGGGCTGCCCGCGAGACGGGTATCGTCCGTTGCGCGCATCAACCGGCCTTCACGACGCGCTGGTCGATCGCGCCGAATATGGAGCGGCCGGCGGCGTCGAACATCTCGATCCGCACCCGGTCGCCGAAAGAAAGGAATGGCGTCATCGGATTGCCCTTGTCCAGGGTCTCAAGCATGCGCCGCTCGGCGAGGCAGGTCGAGCCGGAAGCGCGGTCGCGGTTAGAGACGGTGCCGGAGCCGACGATGCAGCCTGCGCCGAGCCGTCGTGTCTTCGCCGCGTGTGCGATCAACTGCCCAAAATCGAAGGTCATGTCGACGCCTGCGTTCGGCCGGCCGAAGGGCTCGCCGTTCAGGTGCACGACGAGTGGCAGGTGCACGCGCGCGTCCTTCCAGGCTTCTCCAAGTTCATCCGGCGTTACCGCGATGGGCGAGAACGAAGTCGCCGGTTTCGACTGGTAGAAACCGAAGCCCTTGGCAAGCTCGGCGGGGATCAGGTTCCGGAGCGACCAGTCATTCACGAGCATGACGAGCTGTATGTGCTTGCGGGCGTCAAGCGCACTCGTGCCCATCGGCACGTCGTCGGTCACGACCGCGACCTCGCCTTCCAGGTCGATGCCCCATTCCTCGCTCCCGAATGACGCATCGGCTGTCGGCGGCAGGAAGTCGTCCGAGCCGCCCTGGTAGACGAGCGGATCAGTCCAGAATGATTCCGGCATCGTCGCGCCGCGCGACTTGCGGACGAGCTCGACGTGATTGACGTACGCGCTGCCGTCCACCCAATGGAATGCTCGCGGCAGCGGAGAGAGCGAGTCGCTTGCATGGAAGGGAACGCTGATGGCGCGGCCGGCCTCGAGCTCGCGCGAGAGCGCATCGAGGGCGGGCCTGGCCCGCCGCCAGTCGTCGAGTGCCGCCTGCAGCGTCGGCGCGATGCCCGCCGCAACCGTCGCCGAGCCGAGGTCGCGCGAGACGACGGCGAGGCGGCCGTCGCGGCCGCCGGCGAGCGACGCCAGTTTCATTTCCCGGAACCCTTCCAGCTGTCGACGTAGCCGGGCCATTCCACATTCGCGGCAGCCGGCGCGATCTCGAGCGCGTCGCGCGTATCGATCATGACGGCGTACTCATCCGTTGCCGGCTTCGGCTGCACGAGCATGCGCGAAAGCGCCTTCGGGTGCGGCCCGTGGGTGAATCCGCCCGGATGCAGCGTGACCATGCCCGGATGGATGTTGTCGCGGCTGAAGAAATCGCCCGCGTGATAGAAGATGACTTCGTCGTAGTCGTCGTTGTTGTGGAAGAACGGGATCTTGATCGCGCCGGGATCGGTCTCGAACGGGCGCGGGACGAAGGTGCAGACGACGAAGCGGTTGCCGACGAAAGTCGTGTGCGCCGACGGCGGCAGGTGGTAGCGATGGCTCATCAGCGGGCGGATGTCGCGGACGTTGATGCGGCAGACCGACAGGTCGCCGTGCCAGCCGATCGCGTCGAGCGGGTTGTGCGGGAAGGTTACCTTCGAGACGGCGTTCCGCCGCTTGACCGCGACCCGCCAGGGCCTTTCGTCCTGCTGCGCGAGGAACGCTTCGTCGACTCGCGGCGCATCGAGCATCGCCGGATCGAAGATGGCATGGCCGCCGACGAGGCCTTTCTCCGGCAGCATGTACGAGGCGTTCGTCGCTTCGATCATGAGGAAGGCCGCAGGCTCGGCGCAGTCGAGGCGCCACATGGTCCCGCGCGGTAGCACGATGTAATCGCCCGCCTCGAAGGCGAGCCGTCCGAAATCGCAGTAGAGGTCGCCGCGTCCCTGGTGGACGAAGAGGAGTTCGTCACCGTCGGCATTGCGGGCGAGCTCGTCCATGCGCCCGGCAACGCGCCAGAAGCGGAGACGTACGTTCGCGTTGTAGAGCAGGTCCGGGAGAGACCAGGGATGCGCGGTGGCGGCCTCGAGCCTGGTGAAATCGAATGCGTGCGGGGAGAGCGGCCCTTCGAAGCTCGACCAGCCGGTCGGCGGATGCCGATGGTGGAAAAAGGCCGCGGGGCCGAAGAAGCCCTCCTTGCTCATCTCCCGCTCGTAAGTGCCGGGCGGAAGGTCCGCATGCGCCTGCCGCGATGCCTTTCCTTCGACCCTGGGGTGACCGATGTAGCGCTTCATCGGGTCAATTTAGTTTCAGTTGTAACCATTAGCAAGTCGACTGCTGCGAGGGGGACTGTCACCTTCAGCACTGCACGTTTTCCGATACTCCACCCTTTCGCTGAAGGTGACTGTCCCCTCCGGAGACATTTCCGCGACTACCGTTCCATGATCGCCGTCACGCCCATGCCGCCCGCCGTGCAGACCGAGATCAGCCCGCGGCCGGAGCCGCGCTCGGCGAGGAGTTTCGCAAGCGTCGCGACGATGCGGGCGCCGGTCGCGGCGAACGGATGGCCGACCGCGACGCTGCTCCCCTTGACGTTGAGCCTTGAGCGGTCGATCGGGCCGAGCGGCGCGGCGAGGCCGAGGCGCTCGCGGCAGAACTTCTCCGATTCCCAGGCTTTCAGCGTGCAGAGCACCTGCGCGGCGAATGCCTCGTGGATCTCGTAGAAATCGAAGTCATGAAGTCTCAGTCCCGCGTCTGCGAGCATCCGCGGCACGGCGTAGGCGGGCGCCATGAGCAGGCCTTCGCCGCCGACGAAGTCGACTGCGGCAACCTTGCCGTAAGTCAGGTACGCTTGGACTGTCAGCCCGCGCGCGCGCGCCCATTCCTCGCTTGCGAGCAGCACGGCCGCAGACCCATCGGTCATCGGCGTCGAGTTGCCGGCCGTCAGAGTTCCGTCCTTCGCGAACGAAGGTTTCAGCCTGGCGAGTTTTTCCATGCTCGTGTCGCCGCGCACGTTGTTGTCGAACTCTAGACCGAGGTAGGGCACCACCAGGTCAGTCATGAAGCCTTCCGTCCAGGCTTTGTGCGCGTGCTGGTGGCTCTGCAGGGCGAACGCGTCCTGGTCCTCGCGGGCGATCTGCCACTCACGGGCCATTTTTTCCGTGTGCTGCCCCATCGATAGCCCCGTTCGCGGCTCGCCAGTGCCGGGAAAGTGCGGCTTGAAGTGGCGCGGCCTGAAACCGAGGAACGGCGCAATGCGCTCGCCGAAACTCTTTGCGCGGAAGCTCCGCAGCATGAGTTGCTGATACTCACGGCCGAAGACGATTGGCGGGTCGCTCACCGTGTCTACGCCGCCAGCGATGCCGGCATCGATCTGGCCGAGGGCGATCTTGTTAGCCACGGCAATCGCGGCCTCAATGCTCGTGCCACAGGCCCGCTGCACGTCGAGCCCTGGCGTTTCGGGCGAGAGGCCGGAGTCGAGGAGCGCCTCGCGCGCCAGGTTCCACTGCGTCGAGTGCTTCATCACCGCGCCCGCGACCACGTCGCCGAGCCGCTGTCCTCGCAATGAGTACCGCTCGACGACCGCTTTCAGGGACGCGGTCAGCATTTCCTGGTTGCCGACCCTCGCATAGGCACCGTGCGCGCGCGCAAAGGGAATGCGGGCGCCACCGATGACCGCGACGCGCCGGGGCGATGATCCGACCAGCATGTGGGCTCTCCGATGGAAGCAGCGACGCCTGCTTCCGCTAGAATGCCAGCATCCCCACGGAGCCGCCACGGCGCGAATCGGGTGCCAGATGAGCGAAGCTGGCAGCTTCCGGAATGCCTTTCCGCGAGATTCGCGGGCGATCCTCCAGCTCGCCGGGCCGCTCCTCGTCAACAACCTCGTGCTGGCGGGCATGATGCTCGTGAACACGGTCGTCGCCGGGCGGCTCGGTCCTGAACCGCTCGCGGGGGTGGCCGTCGGCGGCAGCTACTACCAGATGTTCTGGCTGTTCGGGCTCGGCGTCCTGATGTCGATCTCGCCGATCGTAGCCCACGCTTATGGCGGCGGGCGCGACGAGGAGGTCGGTCGCCGCTTTCGCCAGGGCGTATGGCTCGCCCTGATGCTCGCGGTGCCGCTCGTCGGCGCACTCGCCTGCGTTGAACCGCTGCTCGCCTGGTTCGGGACGGACTCGCGGGCGGTTCCGCATGCCGCGGGCTACGTCTATGCGATGTGCTTCGGCATGCCCGCGATGCTCGTCTTCCTCGCCCATCGCTATACGACCGAGGGCATCGGCTGGACGCGGCCGGTCATCTATACGGCGGCGATCGGACTCTCGACCAATATCCTCGGCAACTGGTTGTTTACGCTGGGCGGCCTCGGCATCCCTTCGCAGGGCGCGCGCGGCTGCGGAATCGCGACCGCACTCGCATCGTGGGCAATGCTCGCGACGATGCACGTCTACCAGCGCAGGACGGCGATCTACCGCCGCTTCGGCCTGTTCCAGCGCTTCGACAGGCCCGATCGCGCGGCGATCGGTGAGATTCTCGCGCTCGGCGTGCCGATTGCAGGCTCCGTCGTCTCCGAGGGCGCACTCTTCGCGGTCGCCGCGCTCCTCATGAGCACGCTCGGCACGGAGATCGTCGCGGCGCACCAGGTCGCTATCAGCTACGCCTCGCTCATGTTCATGATCCCGCTGTCGCTGCATTCCGCGACGACGATCCATGTGGGCCACCAGGTCGGCCGCGGCGACATTATGGCGGGCCGAAACGCGGGCTGGAGCGGCATCGCGATGTGCGCGATCCTCATGGCACTCTCCTCGATCGTGATACTTGTGTTTCGCGACGGTATCGCCGCCGCGTACACGACGGACGCCGCCGTCCGGGAGCTCGCCATCGGCTTGCTGCTCTTCGTCGCGCTGTTCCAGGTGCCGGACGGACTCCAGGTCGGGGCGGCGGGGGCGCTTCGCGGCTTCAAGGACGCCAACGTGCCGATGGCGCTCAATTTCACAGCCTACTGGGTGATCGGATTTCCCGCGGCCTGGTGGTTCGGGATCCACCGGGGCGCCGGGCCTTCGGGGATCTGGTCCGGCCTGATTGCGGGGCTCATCACGTGTGCCCTGTTCCTGATCCTGCGGTACCGCCAGGTGACGCGCGCGCGAATGATGGCGCCCGCCTGATCAATCCAGTCGGCACGCCAGGCGTGTCAGGCGAGAATCAGGGCGTAATGGCATGATCGGGGACTGCGCCGGCCGCGATCGCGGCGGCGCGCCAGTCGCCCTCGCCGGCGGATGCGGCGAGCCAGGCCCGGCGGTCGGCGGCGAATGCCTCGACGACCGGCATGCTGTCACGAACCGCCCGGACGGCATTCGTCACGAGCACTTCGCGATAGTGCGGAAGCCAGTCGACGGCGGTCTTGAGTCCCATGGCATGTAAATTATCCCTGCCGACTGTGAAATTCCAACGACGGGTGTCGCAGTCCGGTGACGATTTAGGGGCGCCGACCTACAAATCTCGTCCGTTACCGCCTACCAGTTCGGTGCCGCGCGCGCCGGATTGCCGGGCGGGGTTCCCTCGTTCGCTCCGCCGGAACTTTAGTCGCTCACTCGGGACCCCGCCCGGCTTCCGCGCGCGGCGGCGGGCTGGGTGGCGAGCGAGCGAATGTCCGTTCTTCTGAGCGAGCGAGCCAACCCGGCCCGCCAAACGCGCGCGGTTGAAACTGGTCGTCAGTAACCGGAGTTGGCTGAATAGTAGCCGTGGCCCAGCGTTTCGACATCGACCAGCAGCCCGTCCTCGAACCGCAGCCGCCGCATCAGCTTGTTCGGGCCGAGATTATAGGTCCAGTACTCGATCGAGACTTCGTACGAGGTGTGGATCGGGATGCTGCCGCGGTAGAAGTAGTACGGCCGCACGATTTCACGGCGCTCGACACTCGTGGGTGGTCCGCAAAGTGCCGCGACCTTGTCGAGGGGATCGCCGTCGGTCATGAGCTTGCTGCCGCACCGGAATGAATCGGCGGCGGCCGGGCCGGTGACGGCTAGTGCCGCGGCGAGGACGAGCATTCCGGATATCGTCTTCTTCATGGCGCCAACATGCCTCGGGGCAGGTGAACGGCGGCTGAAAGTCGAAGGCTCAATTTACGCCTGCCGCGGGGGCGTACCAAGGCCAGGCCGACCAACGGTTCCTTAAGTTTACGTGGGGACGCAGAATGGCCGGCTTATGCCCAGAAATCGCCTTGACCGCCACTTCGAACACCGCCTGTCGGGCCTCGTGAATGCCCGCGAACCGGGTGTACTAAAGGGCGGCCTGAAAGGGGTGGAGCGGGAGGCGCTTCGCATCACGCCCGGAGGTCGAATCTCGCAGGCGGCCCATCCTCGCACGCTCGGCTCGGCCCTGAGCCATCCACATATCACGACTGACTACTCGGAAGCCCTGATCGAGCTCGTCACGCCGCCTTTCCCGAGCTCCTGGGAACTGCAGCAGTTCCTTTGCGACATCCACCAGTTCGTCTACAGCGAGATGGGCGACGAGCTGCTCTGGGCGACGAGCATGCCCTGCGTGGTCGGCGGCGATGACGAGATCCCCATCGCCCGGTACGGCAGCTCGAACATCGGCCGCATGAAGCACGTTTACCGCGTCGGCCTCGGGCTTCGGTATGGGCGGGTGATGCAGGCAATCTCCGGCGTTCACTACAACTATTCCTTCCCGGAACGGCTGTGGCCCGTGCTCGAGGCGGTCAACGAGTCGAAGCGGCGCGGCCAGGCCTTCATCGACGACGCCTATTTCAGCCTGCTTCGGAACTACCGCCGCTATGGCTGGTTGATCCTCTTCCTCTTCGGCGTCTCGCCCGCGGTCTGCCGCTCGTTCTTCGCCGGTCGCGCTGTCCCTGCGGAGCTCGAGCCCCTGGGGAAGGATACGCTGATCGCGCCGCACGCGACCTCCCTTCGGATGAGCGACCTCGGCTACCGCAACAAGAACCAGGCGGGCGTCTACGTATCCGTCAACTCGCTCGACGAATACGTGCACGACCTCTCCCGCCTCATTTCGACGCCGCACCCGGAATACCAGGCCCTCGGCGTCGAAGCAGGCGGCGAATGGCGGCAGCTGAACGCGAACCTGCTGCAGATCGAGAACGAGTACTACAGCTTCATCCGTCCGAAGCGCGTCGCCTTCTCCGGCGAACGGCCGACGAAGGCGCTCTTGCGCTCTGGCGTGCAGTACGTCGAGATGCGCTCGCTCGACGTCGGCGCTTACGATCCGGTCGGCGTCAACCAGCGCAAGCTCTGCTTCCTGGAGGCCTTCGCCGCGCTCTGCCTGCTGCGCGACAGCCCGCCGCTTTCGCACGAGCTCTCCGGCCGGTACGAGGCAAATCACGTGCTGGTCGCGAGCCGCGGCCGCGAGCCGGGCCTTGCGCTCTGGACGGAGCAGGGGATGCTCGCGCTCACGGATTGGGCGAGTGAGATCCTGGACCAGATGCAGGGCATATGCGAGTTGCTCGACTCGGGCGAGCCGTCAAGACCCTACGCGGCGGCGCTCGCCTTCCAGCGCGCGAAGCTCGGCGATTTCGCGGAGCTGCCTTCGGCGCGGCTCCTCGACGAGATGCGCCGCCAGGGCATGTCCTTCTTCGAGGTCGCGCTGTGGATGTCGCAAATGCATCGTGACTATTTCCGCGAGCTTTATCCGCCGAATCCCGGAAGGCTCGCGAAGCTGCGCGCCGAGGCTGCGCAATCGCTCGAGGAGCAGCGGGGAGTCGAGGCGCGGGACAAGCTGCCGTTCGCGGAGTTCGTCGCGCGGTATGCTGCCGGATCGCTGGCTTGAAACGGGCTGATGGCTTGAGTGAAGCAGGCGCATCGTCGCTGACGGAACAGCTGCAACGCGGATTTCACGGATTGAGGTTCGATGGCGAGCTGGAATCGGCCTACCGCCGGGACCAGTTCCACGATCGCCTGCGCTACCTTCGCATCAACCTTGCGATCCTCGCGGTCATCAGCCTCACGGTGATCCAGATCGATCACGTGGTCGTGCCGGTCATCGGCCGCATCGTGCCGGACCTTGCGCGCACCGGCATCATGCTGCCGCTGCTGCTGGCCGGCTTCGCGCTCACCTTCGCCCCGCGCGCCGACGCCTGGTATCCGCGCTACATCGCCGCCGCGATGACGGTCGCGCTCGTCGCGATGTCCTGGATCAGCCTGACGGCCTGGGCCCAGGGCGAGCCGCGCGTCTTCGTGCGCATGCTGCTTGCGATCATCGCCGTCTACTTCGTGCTCGGACTGGCGTTCCGCTCGGCCATCACCGTCAACGTGATCACGATCGTCGCTTACGCGACGATCGCCGTCTCGAAGTCGATGCCCGCCGTGGAACTGACGCACTACCTCACGACGTTGATGATCGCGAACATCATCTGCGTCGCGGGCGCCTACAACCTGGAGCATGCGCGCCGCACGGCGTGGCTCGAGGGCCAGCGACTCGCCGAGACAGCGATGCAGGATGGGCTGACGGGCATTCACAACCGGCGGCGTTTTGACGGTCACCTGCAGCGCGCCTGGGCGCAGAGCATCCGCGACCGCAAGCCGGTTGCACTCCTGTTCGCCGACATCGACTATTTCAAGGCCTACAACGACCGCTACGGCCACCAGGCCGGTGACGAGGCGATGAAGTCCGTCGCCGGAGCGCTTGCGCGATTCACGCGCCGGCCGCTGGACCTCGCCGCCCGCTATGGGGGTGAGGAGTTTGCGATCATCCTGTTCGATGTGCGCCGCGAGCATGCGGAGCGGATCGGGGAGGAAATCCTGGAGGCGGTGCGGCAGCTTCGGATCCCGCACGCGGACTCGGTCGCGGCGCCGGTACTCACGATCAGCATGGGCGTCGCCTGCGTCACTCCGGTTGCGCGACGCAGCTGGACGGGGCTCGTCCAGCTCGCGGACCAGGCGCTTTACGCTGCAAAGGATGGGGGACGGAACCGGGCCGTAGTGCTCGAGCAGGAATACGAGCACATGCAGACGGGCTACTTCCACCGCCACGTGGCGGCGAAGAGCGAGCCGGAAAAGGGTCAGTAGATCGCGACTTCGCGCCGGCCGCCGGAATCCCGTGCTGCCCTGAACATCCCCTCGGTGTTGAACTCGAGCGAGAGGGCGCCGTTGCTGTCCACCACGATGACGCCGCCGTCGCCGCCGATCTCCTTGAGCTTGCCGTGGATGACGTCGCGAGCGGCTTCGGCCGCGCTGACGCCCGCAAGCCTGACGCGCGCGCAGATCTCGTGCGCCACGACTGCGCGGATGAAGTACTCGCCGCTGCCGGTCGCGGAAACCGCGCAGGTCGCATTGTCGGCATAGGTGCCGGCGCCGATGATCGGCGAATCGCCGATGCGGCCCCAGCGCTTGTTGGTCATGCCGCCCGTGGAGGTGGCGGCTGCGAGGTTGCCTTTCTTGTCGCGCGCGACCGCGCCGACCGTGCCGAAGTAGCCGATGTCCTCCTCGACCGAGGCCGTGCGTTCGGCCTTCTGCGCGTCCTCGAGCTGCTTCCAGCGTCGCTCGGTGTAGAAGTAGCTGCCGGGCACCAGCGTCACGCCCTGCTCCAGCGCGAACTCCTCTGCACCCTCGCCGGACAGCAGCACGTGCGGCGTGCGCTCCATGACCATGCGCGCGAGGTCGATGGGATTGCGGACATGCCTGACACCCGCGACCGCGCCTGCCTTCTGCGTCGCGCCATCCATGATCGCGGCGTCGAGCTCGTTGATGCCGGCGTGGCTGAACACGGCGCCGTGACCCGCGTTGAAGTAGGGCGAGTCCTCGAGGATCCGGACCGCGGCGACCACCGCATCGAGGCTCGCGCCTCCCTTTTCGAGCACCGCATAGCCCGCGTCCACCGCGCGCTCTAGATCCGCGCGGTAGGCGCGCTCGTTCTCCGCGGACATTGAGGCGCGGCTGATCACGCCGGCGCCGCCGTGAATGGCGATCGAGATCATCGGTTCGTCTCCGTCGGCGGCGGCCGCGGGCAGTGCGACAGCCAGGCAGGCCCAGAGGGCCAACAGGAAGGGGGAACGCATCCCCGTTATTATCGACGAACACGGCCCCGGCGGGCGAGCCGGCCGGTCGGGGACGGGGAGTCGTTGAATGAACCACAGTGTGCGGGCGTCAATCGCGGGTCTCACCCTCGTGGTCGCCGCTTGCGGCAACGGTGACGATGCGCTCCTTGGCACGCTCGAACGCGACCGCGTCGAGCTGGTCGCCGAAGCCCAGGAGACGATTCTCGAGGTCGCAGTCCGCGAGGGCGAGTCAGTGAAGGAGGGGCAGCTTCTCCTGCAGCTCGATCCCTCGTCGGCGGCCGCAAGACTCGAGCAGGCTCGCAGCAATGCGCTCCAGGCCGAGCGCCGACATGCCGAGTACGTCGCCGGCGCGCGCAAGGAGCAGGTGAGCGAGGCACGCGCGGTCGCTGCGGGTGCCGCATCCCGGACGGCCGCCGAGTCGCGCGAGTTCGATCGCATCGAGAAGGTCGTCGCCGACGGCCTGTTGCCCGCGAGTGCGCTCGACCGCCAGCGCGCCCTGAAGGACAGCGCCATTGCGGACGAGCGCGCGGCACGCGACCGGCTCGCGGAACTCGTGAACGGCACGCGAACCGAGGTCGTCGAGCAGGCAGCCGCGGCGCTCGCCGCGGCGCGCGCGCAGGTCGTCGAGCTCGAGCTCTCGCTCGAGCGGCACACGGTGCGGGCGCCCCGTGCGGGATTCGTCGACGCACTGCCCTACGAGCTCGGCGAGCGCCCGCCGAAAGGCGCGCCGGTCGTCGTGATGCTTGCAGACGGCCAGCCATTCGCGCGCGTCTTCATCCCGGAGACGCGCCGCGCAGCCGTCGGCGCCGGGACTGCCGCGACCGTGCGGATCGACGGCACGGGCCGCGACTGGAAGGCCGAGGTGCGCTACGTCTCCTCCGAGGCCGCCTTCACGCCGTATTACGCACTGAACGAGCGCGACCGCGGACGCCTCGCGTTCCTCGCCGAAGTCGTGCTCACCGAGACCGAAGCGGCAAGGCTCCCGACGGGCATGCCGGTCGAGGTCGTACTCGTGGAAGGCCGGTCGGGTTCGTGAGTGTCGCGATCACCGCGCGCGATCTGGCGCGCCGCTTCGGCGCGAAATGGGCAGTCGCAGGGATCGACCTTGATGTCCCGCGCGCCCAGATTTACGGCTTCCTGGGCCCGAACGGATCGGGCAAGTCCACGACGATCCGCATGCTCTGCGGGCTCCTGGTGCCGACACGCGGAACGGTGACGGTGCTCGGCCATTCCGTGCCGCGCGAATCCGAGGTCCTGAGGCGCAAGCTCGGCTACATGACGCAGCGCTTCTCGCTCTGGGACGACCTGACCGTGCTCGAGAATCTCGAGTTCATGTGCCGCGTCTACGGTCTCGACCGCACGGCGCGCCGCGAGCGCATCGCCGATCGCGTCCGGCGCTACGATCTCGAGGCGATCTCGAAGCAACGCGCCGGCACCCTGTCGGGCGGCCAGCGCCAGCGGCTCGCGCTCGGCGCTGCAACGCTGCACGAGCCTGAACTCCTGCTTCTCGACGAGCCGACGAGCGCGGTCGACCCGCAGAGCCGGCGCGACTTCTGGGAGAACCTGTTCGCGCTCGTAGCGCGCGGCACGACGATTCTCGTCTCCACGCATTACATGGACGAGGCGGAGCGTTGCCACCGGCTCGCGATCCTCGACAGCGGCCGCGTCGCGGCGGAGGGCGAGCCGAAGCAGCTCGCCCGCGACATCGATGCCGCCGTGATCGAGATATCCGACGCCGATTTCGAGTCCGTTCGCCGCGCGCTCGCCAGAGTGCCGCAGGTGCGGAGCATCGCCCAGCTCGGCAATCACCTGCGCGTGCTCCTTCCGCGCGCCGTGGGCGACCCCGTGGGTCTCCTGCGTTCCGCGCTCGCCGCGGAGAATGCCGGAGCGAAGGTCGAGAGGGTCGGCGCCTCGCTCGAGGACGTGTTCGTTGCCATGACCCGGCTTCGCGGCGAAGTCGCTCCGGAACGCGCGGCATGATGTGGCTCGATCGCCTGCTCGCGGTCGCGGCCAAGGAAGTCCGCCAGCTTTCGCGCGACCGGATCACGATGGGCCTCATCGTCGGGATCCCGACGATCCAGCTCCTGCTCTTCGGCTATGCGATCAATTTCGACGTGCGCGGCGTATCTGCCGCGGTTCTCGACCAGTCGCAAACCTCGCTGTCGCGCCGGCTCGTCGGCGACCTCGGCGCCACCCAGCTGCTCGGCAAGATCCGCCAGGCCCGCACCGACCGGGAGCTGCGCGAGCTCATGCAGCGCGGCGAGGCGAACATCGCGATCGTCATCGCGCCGGACCTCGAGCGGCGCATCGCGGACGGCAATCGCGCGGCGCTGCAGATACTCGTCGACGGCAGCCAGCCGGCGCTCGAGAACGTGGCGGCAGGACTCGCCGCGATGCCGCTCCTGCGCCGCGCCGGTGCCCAGCCGTCCCCGCGTGTCGTCGAGATCCAGGTCGCCTACAACCCGGAGAAGCGTACGGCTGTGCAGATCGTGCCCGCGCTATGCGGGGTGATCCTGACAATGACGATGGTGATATTCACGGCGAGCGCGATCGTGCGGGAACGTGAGCGCGGGAACCTCGAGCTCCTTATCGCGACGCCCGTGTCGTCGGCGGAGCTGATGGCGGGCAAGCTTCTACCCTATGTCGCGATCGGCCTCATCCAGACGACGCTGATCATCACGCTCGGCTATTTCCTGTTCGGCGTTCCGGTCGAGGGCCGGCTGCTCGATCTCTACCTCGGCGCGCTGCTCTTCATCGCCGCCTCGCTCTCGCTGGGGCTCCTGATCTCGACCATCGCGAAGACCCAGTTCCAGGCGATGCAGATGTCGATCGTGACGATGCTGCCCTCGATCCTCATGTCGGGTTTCATGTTCCCCTTCGAGGGGATGCCGAAAGCCGCGCAGTGGATCGCCCAGGTGCTTCCGCTCACCCACTTCAACGAGATTATCCGCGGCATCGTGCTCAGGGGCGCGGCGCTCTCGGACATGCGACCCGAGGTTGCCAAGCTCGGGACCTTCCTCGCGGTCATGCTCGTGGTCTCGACCCTGCGTTTCCGCAAGCGCCTCGACTAGGGGGGACTATCCGCATTGGCGCCGCGGAGCTGCCATGCGTTGGGGACTGTCCCCTCTTCTTGACAGTTGCTGCGGCCCAAATGGCACCTACCAACCCCCCCGTGCTATCCTCCGCGCCGGCCGATGCCCCTGGCACGGCCAAGGTGACAGGACCCGCTGATCGAAGATTCGCCCTAGCCGAGCCCATAGCCCGCCAGACGATCCCGACCGTGTTTCCTGCCGTGTAATTAATGGCCAGAACGACCATCGAAAGATGGCCGCGAATGGTCATGTTCTACTGAAAAGCGAGAGATTTGAGTCATGAAGATCTATGTTGGAAACCTGCCTTTCTCGGCGACCGAAGCCCAGGTGCGCGACCTGTTCGCGCAGCACGGTGCGGTCGAGTCCGTCGCGCTGCCTGCCGATCGTGAGACCGGCCGTCCGCGTGGTTTCGGTTTCGTCGAAATGCCGCAGACCGAGGCGGCGAAGGCCATCGAGGCGCTGAACGGCTTCTCGATGGGTGGCCGTCAGCTGCGCGTCAATGAAGCGCAGGATCGTCCCCGCGGCGCCGGTGGGCGTCCGGGTGGTGGCGGTGGTCGTCCGGGCGGTGGCGGTGGCTTCCGTTCGGGTGGCGGCGGCGGTGGTGGCGGCGGCGGCGGTGGTCGCTGGTAAGCAACCGCTTACTGCTGACGAAAGGCCCGCTTCGGCGGGCCTTTCTTTTGGGGACTGTCCCCTTTAGAAGCGAGCGGGACGCTCGCTTCTAAAGGCGGACTGTCCCCTCTTGCGGTGGACACAGCGCCACTACAAAGGTGGACCGTCCCCTCTTATCCTGACGCGCATGAGATTCGATCGTCGCGAATTCCTGAAATCGGGCGTCGTGGCGGGCATCTCCGTCTGGATCGCCGCGCCGGGCCGGGCTCTCGCCGCACTGTTCGAGGACGAGCGGCTTCGGCCGCTTGTCCGCGATGCGGCAACGGGGCGGATTCGACAGCGCATCGATGCGATCGCGAAAGTCACCGGCGAGAAAATCTTCAGTTTCGACATGCGCTCGCGCGACCTGCCGGGATGGCCGCGGGAGCAGGCGCACGCGATGTTGCTGCGGGTAACACGTGCGGACCGCGCCTACGCGGGCTTCGATCTCTCGACGCTTGGCGAGGACCTCGCACCGGACCGCGTCGTCACCGCCGCCGATCTCACGCGAGACGGCGTCGCATTCCCGCCGTTCTACGGAGAGGACCTCCTACTGCCGGAGGGCAAGACGCCCGCCTATCTCGGCCAGGCCGTGGCCTGCCTCATCTGGCATGACTTCGCCCGCTTTCGTGCGGCGAAGACACGACTGAGGTCGACGGACGGCGTGATCCGCTATGGCGGGCACACCGGACCGCTCGAGCGCGAGCCCTGGGCGAGTTTCCGTTACGTCCGTGCAGGCGGCGCAACGCCTTTCGACGACGACGCGTACTCGAGCCTCAAGGACACACCGCTTTTCCCTTCAGGCCATCGCAAGCAGGTCCCGCAATGGCCGAAGGCCGATGCAGGCGGCGCCCTCGATGCGCGCGGCATGGCGCAGGCGGAGGTGATCCGCAAGGCGCTCGGCACGCCGCACTCGGGCCGGCTCGTGATCGAACGCGAGTACTTCTCGCAGTCGATAGACACGGCCGCTTTCGAGCCGGACAACGGCAACGGCTGGTACGACCGCGGGACGGGGGTGCTGCACTTCGTTGTGGCGACCCAGTCGCCCCAGGAAATCGCCGAGGATGGCGCAAAGATGCTCGCTGCCACGAAGTTCGGCGTGAAGCGGCTCGTGCTCCATCCCTGCTACACGGTGGGCTACGGTTCCAAGGACCACAATCCCTTTGCGTTCTATGCGCTCGTCGCAGGCCTCTACGGCGACGGGCGCCCGGTGCGCCTCGCCAACGATCGCTACGAGCAGTTCCAGTCGAGCCTCAAGCGCCACAGCTTCCGGATGAAGTACCGGATCGCCGTCGACCGCGCGAGCGGCCGCTTCGAGATGATCCAGGGCGAGTTCGTGGGCGACGGCGGCGGGCGACGCAATTTCTCGCCCTCGGTCTGTCTCGTCGCAGCGACCGCGGCGCAATCCGTGTACTACTTCCCGAAGAGCGACCTTGCAAGCACGGTCATCGCGTCGCGCGCGCTCGATGCCGGATCTGCGCGCGGCTACGGCACGCTGCAGAGCATGGGCGCAACCGAAATGCTGGTCGACGAGGTCGCGGCCGAACTCGGGGTCGACGCGATCGAGTTGCGGCAGCGGAACGTTCTCAAGACGGGCATGAAGAACACCCAGGGCGCGATCGCGGCGGGTGCACTGCGCGCCGACGAAGTGCTCGCGAAGGCGGCCGCGCATCCGCTCTGGCGCGACCGCGACGGCCGCAAGAAGGCCTACGAAGCCGCGAATGCGTGCAAGCTCTACGGCGTCGGCTTTGGCTGCGTGCAGAAGGACTTCGGCACGGGGGCGGAGGCGGCATTTGCCGAAGTCTCCGTGTCCGCCGCAGGAATGGTCAGCCTCCGCCACATCGCGGTCGAGCTCGGGACCGGCATGTCGACCTCACAGGCCGCGCTCTGCATCCCGTGGCTCGGTCGCGCGGCGGACGAAATCGAAACGGCGCGAACCGACTGGCCGGAACTGCCGATGGTGGCAACCAGCGATCCCTGGCTGATGCAACAGGATGACCAGGACCGCCGCCAGTCGGACCCGTACTGGACGCCGTATCGGGCAACGCCCTCGAGCGCGAGCAATTCGGCCTATTTCTACGGACATGCGACCCGCGAAGCCGCGCGGCTCGTATTCAACGAGGGAATCTGGCCTGCGGCGCTCTCGCTCTGGGCGGGCGGATTTGGCGGCGGCCAGCTCGCGCCGCTCGCCTTGCGCCGCGAGGAAGCACGCTGGGTCGGTGGACGGCTCACGGCGGGCGGCCTTGCGCCGCTCCCGCTCGAGGCGATCGCCGCGCGCATGCACGAGCAGGCTCGCGTGACCGGTGCGATCGTCCACACGTTCAATCGCTGGCAGTGGAGCGAGGCCGAGTACGGATTGTCCGGTGGGACAGAGAGGTTGCCGATCGATGGCCTCGCGCTCCGCTTCGGTGACGGAATTCCGGAGGCGCCGGGCCGCGCAACCGCAAACGGATACCGCGCCATCGAGCGAAGTGCGGTCCATTACCCGCCGGCGCAGCGCAACAACGCGGGTGTCGTGTACTACAGCGCGATTGGCACGCTCGCCGAAGTGGCCGTCGATACAGGCAGCGGAGCCGTCGAGCTTCTCAATCATCATTCGATACTCGAGTGCGGCAACCAGATCGTGCCGGAGCTCGTCTCCGGCCAGTTGCAGGGCGGACTCGCGATGGGGATCGGCCATGCATTGCACGAAGAGCTCCCGCTTTACGAGGGTGGCCCCGGCGACGGCACCTGGAATTTCCATCGATACGCGCTGCCGCGCGCCCTGGACGTTTCGGTCTGGCAGCAGACGGGTGAAGTGCTGCCACCGCTGTCGGAGACCGACCCGCCGAAAGGCATGGCGGAGGTCGTCATGATCGCTGTCGTGCCGGCAATCGCAAACGCGATCGCGCATGCGACCGGGCACCGGTTTCGCGAGCTGCCTGTGACGGCGGAGAAGATCCGTACGGCGCTCGCCCGCGGCAAGCGGAAAGGACGGGCCGCATGAGCTTGCCAAGCCGCCCGCTGACGCTCGAGGTCAACGGAATCGTGCACGGCCCGCTCGACGTGCCGGATGACGCGATGCTCGTCGACGTGCTGCACGAGTGGCTCGGCCTCACGGGCACGCGCGCCACCTGCGGGCTTGGCATCTGCCGCGCCTGCACGGTGATCGTCGACGGTGACTACGGCAGCGAGGAAGTTCCATCCTGCGTGACGCCTGCGCACGATTTCGCGGGGAAACGCATCCGTACGGTCGAAGGGTACGCGAAACGCGATGGGAGCGGGGCGCTCGTTGCGCTGTCACCCGTACAGCAGGCATTCGTCGATGGCTTCAGTTTTCAGTGTGGCTACTGCACGCCGGGCTTCGTGAATGCGGCAACGGTGTTGCTCGAACGGCTCGCCCGATCGCCGGTCGCGCGGAGTGAGCTCGAAGCGGCGATCAACGATGCGCTCAACCCGCATCTATGCCGCTGCACCGGCTACGTCCGCTATTTCCACGCAGTCCGGGCTTTGATCCTGGCCACCCCAGGCCTGGTTACGAATTGATGGGGACTGTCCCCTTTGGAAGCGAGCGGGACGCTCGCTTCCAAAGGCGGACTGTCCCCTCTTCCTTTCAAAGCCTCTGCATCATCCACGCCGCCCCGACCGCGGCTGCGACCAGCGACACGGCCGGCATGGCTCGCGGCGCGTACCAGGCGAACCGTCCGGTCCACAGGAGCAGCGGCAGCACTGTAGCGACCACCGCAAGGTTTGCGAGTTCGACGCCGATATTGAAACCGGCGAGCACTGGCAACATCGGCGATCCGCCTGTGTCGACTCCCGCAAGTGCGTTCGCGAATCCGAAGCCATGCACGAGGCCGAAGCCGAATGCGAGCGGCAGGCGGAACCGGAACAGCGGCGGCGCGAGATTCATCATGCCCCCTATGACAAGCGACATCGCGATCGCCACCTCGATCGGCCGCTCGGGCAGCCGCACGAGCGCCGTCGCGGCGAGGCCGAGCGTGATCGAATGCGCGACCGTGAATGCGGTGACGATCCGCGCGAGGTCGAGGGCGATCGCACGGCCCCGGCCGGCATTGGACCCGTCGTGGCGGACGACCGCCGGCAGCAGCAGGAGCAGCAGGAAGATCAGGTGGTCGTAGCCGATCCACACATGCCACATGCCCTGCCAGGCAAAGGCGAGTGCCGTGCGCCAGGCCGAAGCCGTGCCAGGTTCTGTCCATGTGCGGCTGATCGGCGCGAGCGTGGCCGTATGCACCTCGGTGGGCGTCCGCACGGAGATCAGCACGCGATGCGTGTCGTCTTCCTCGAAGAGGAGCGACGATGCGATGGCGATCGGGCCGGTTGATTCGCACACGGCGGCCAAATCGATCGAGAGATAGGGGAGGCCGAGCCGATCCGCGAGCCAGGGCTCCCGTATCGCGAGTGCGCAGGGCTTGCTACCCCGCGAAAACGAAAGTCCTTCGCTGAACGTGCCGGCGATTGCGCTTCGCTGCGCGAGGATTTCATTCCAGCTGAGCGCTCCGTCCGCATTGACGTCGAGCGGCATTATCCAGGCGAGGTCGATGAGCGCGACGTCGAAGCGGCCCGCAAAGTCGGGGCCGCCGCCTCGCGTGTCGATCGCGAGATAACTCGTGCTGCCTTCGTGCGCGGCCGCGGCTCCGGTCACCATCCACAGTGCGCAGACCGCCAGGAAGTGTCTCAAGCTGTTCATGCTCCCGCCTCGCGCAGCCGCTCGAGAGCAACCCGATCCTCGAATCCGCTGGACGCGAGCCACTCACGCGCGAAGGCAAGCGCCGCCTGGTCGTGTGCGGCGATCGCCGCCTCGACGAGCAGTCTCAGGTCCGGCGTGTCCTTCTGCGCCGCGAAATTCCGGCGTGCCAGCTCGAGCGCACGTACCGAGTTGCCGTCGACGTAGAGCGCGAGCTCGCCTTCCTCGCGGAAGTGGGTTCCCGTGCCACGCCGAAGCCCGATTGTGAGCAGGGCATCGAATTCGCGTCGCGCGGCCGTTGCGACTGCATCGCCTATTAGCGATGCAGCGCGGATCCGCGCGACCAGCAACGCCGCCGACACATTGGGTCCATCCACAAGTGCAAGCGCGCGTGCGGATTCTCCGCGTTCAAGCAGTGCCGCGGCGAGCCGGACACGCGTTTCCTCGTGCGCGGGGTCGAGCGTGCGAGCGCGCTCGAGGAATTGCACTGCCGCGTCCGTATCGCCCGCGCGCAAGGCAAGATCCGCCTGCGTGAGGACCCGCCAGTGCGAATACGCGGCTGCTCCGGGCGCGCTGCAATCGAGCGCAGCGAGGAGGCCATGCGCCCGCTCGAGGCTGCCCGGTCCGGTGAGTGCCGAAGCGAGGCAGATCGTTCCGGGGAGGGCATCGGCCTGGATCACGGCCAGGCAATCCGCGCGCGCGGCGGCGAAATCTCCGGCGAGCAATCCAAGGTTGGCGCGCATGAGCCGCGCGCCTGCATTCCGCGGCTCGGCCGCCAGCGCGCGATCTAGCAATTGCCGCGAGTGTATGAATTCATGGCGCTGCTGCGCCAGGTCGGCCGCTGCCACGAGGAGTCGGGGCGGCAGATCGGGCCTGTTGAGCCACGGCGTGATGAGCGCCTGGGCCCGGCCGAAGTAACGCGCATCGCTTGAGCGGCGCGCCAGGTCCGTGTACTCCTCGGCTCTCCGGGCGACCGAATCCGCACTGCCTTCCTCGAAAAACGTCGCGGTCTTCGACTCGAGCGCCGCGGGCAGGAGAAGCAAGGTCTTCGAGCCGTCCGTCGGCCGGTAGCGCGAGCCCTCTTCGGCGTGGACCCCGGCTGAGAAGAAAACGGCGACGGCCGCGGCATTTGCCGCGACCGTCGCACGCCGGAGGACCCTGGCGCTGTCGCGCATGAACCCTCCGCCCGTCATCGGCTGCCGGAGCCGGGAAACGGCGTCCGCAGGTACGGGAACGCAAGGTCGAAGTCCGCTGCGCTGACCGGGGCGCCGTCCGTGAGCGGCGCGAGGCCGATCGGAGCCGCATCCGGTGTGCAGAGCCCGAGGTCGACGCTGTTGCCGCCTATCGTCAGCGGGTGGCAGAGCCGTCCCATGACGACGCGCAGCGCGATGTCGACGACGTCGTCGCCCGGCCGGCGGCCGTTCGGGAAGCCGGCGAGGTCACCGCCCGCGACGCCAAACGTGCTTTGCTGATCCGCTGCGGTGGCTGCAATAGCGGTGTTGAGCCTGACCATTTCGGACGCCGTGACGGCCGCCTGCTGGTTCACGCCTTCGAAGCCGGTCAGGAACGCGGTGACGAGGTCCGTGCGCGGCAGGTTCGACGGTGCGAGATTCGGAATGCTCGTCCCGAGCGTCGTGTTGACCGCATCGCGGAACAATACGTCGATGAGCGCAGGCAGCGTCGGGTTCGTCACGTAGGTGGCAAACTGGCCGTCGTTGCGCGGCTCGCTGCCGTTGAATCCGTCCTTGTCGGGCAGGCCGATGACGACTTCGTTCACGAGCGGGTTCGAGAGTCGCGAAACCTGGACCCAGGGACCCGAGACCGTTTCCGGGCCAGCGTCCGCGACCGGCGCGTTCGCGATGCGCGACTTGCGCACCGAAGCCGTGGTCCAGCCGCCGATCACGCCGTTGCCGCTGCCTGTCAGGCACGACTTGGGTAGCTCGAGCGCGAGGGTCGTGACGTTCTTGTCAGCGATAATGTCGTTCGCCGGATCCTGCGTGATGCCGCCGGGGAACTCGCTGCCATCGACCGGCACGAGGTTGACGAGGTCGAATATCTTGCCGAGGTTCACGGCGAACGGCTCGTCGCGCTGCCCGACGAAGACCTTGCCCGGCGAGTTGCAGCCTGGAATCGCAATATTGTGGATGTACGTGCGTGAATAGGTCTCGTACGCCGCGGCGCTGCCGAAAGTCTTGGTGCCGACGAAGTCAAAGGGCTTGCGGAAGCTCTTTGAGCCGTCGGAGACGCGCGTGATGTCCGAGGCCTGGCCGCTGCGCCGGTTGCCGCGCACGAGCCGCATCGTGTAGAACTCGTTGAAGTTGAGCAGGGAGCGATTGCGCGCCGAGACCGGACCGACATTCTTGAGCGGCACGGCCACGGACTCGCCGCCGATCTCGAGTGCGATGCCCTGGTTCCCGTTGCCGAGCTTGTTGGTGAACCGGAACTGGAAGGTGAGGTCCTCGCGCGCATCGCCGTTGTTGTCGATCAGGATCTCGTAGAGCGCTTCCTGGTCGAGCGCGAAGTAGTTAGGTCCGCCGTAAGCGTCCTGCAGTGGAATGTAGTTGGCGATGACGGTCACGTAACCGTTCCGCCCGGTCTCGTAGCTGTTGAACAGGTAGAAGTCGGTGCCGTCCACGGTGGGCTGGCGCGTGATGGCCGGCGCTTCGCGGTGGCTGGATGCCTGGCTCGCCGCGGCGGCGAGCGTGGCGAACACTGCCAGCGCGATCTTTCGATACGGGGTTTTCATCTCAAGTCTCCTGGCTCACGGGGAGCGAGTTATGTCTGTCGAGGGGTGATACGCAGGAAATCGAAGTCCGGATGCAGCGGGGCGCGCATCCGGTCGGATAGGCGCTGCGTATACTCGTCAGGATGGCTTCGGATACCGAACGTGCAGCAGAGGGCGAGGTCGCCGGTCTCCTGGCGGCCTGCGCGCGCCAGGACAGGCAGGCATTCCAGCGTCTCTATGAGCGCACCGCGCCGCAGCTCCTCGCCTGCCTGATCCGGATCCTCCGGAACCGCGCGCTGGCCGAGGACGCGCTGCAGGATGTCTTCGTGCAGGTCTGGGGACGCGCCGGACAGTTCGAAAGCGACCGCGGCTCCGCCTGGGCGTGGCTGATCGCGATCGCGCGTTACCGCGCGATCGACCTCAGGCGCCGCGAGAGCCGCATGGTCTCGGAGCCCTACGCGGAGATCGACGAAATCCCCGGCGAGGACGAGCCGCAGGATGCGCTCGCGTCGCTCGGGCAGCGGGCCACGAAGGCGCTGACGACCTGCCTCGCCGCGCTGCAGCCGCGCCAGCGCGACTGCATCGTGCTCGCCTACCAGGGCGGCCTCACCCAGGCCGAAGTCGCAAGCGAGATTGGCGAGCCGCTTGGTTCGGTGAAGAGCTGGATCCGCCGCGGGCTGGCGGCACTCAAACGGTGCCTCGAATCATGAAACGCGACGAGCCCGAAAATCTGGACCTGCTGGCGGCCGAGTACGTAATCGGCACGCTCTGGGGTCCCGCGCGCCGCAATTTCGATCGCCGTCGCGCCCGCGATCCGTTCGTGGACCGCCGCGTTCGCGCCTGGGAAGACCGCTTGGCGCAGTTGAGCCTGCGCCTGAAGCCTGTGGTTCCATCACCCGGCGTCTGGCCCGCGATCGAGCACCGGATCGGTGGAACATCGCGGAGCGGATGGCGTGCGCTCGCCGCTGCCGTCGCCTTGATCGCCGTGCTCGGCTTTGGCTGGATCATCTGGCAGGAGCTGCGCCCGCCGCAGGCGACCGCGATGCTCGCGACCGAAACGGGCGCACAGCTCTGGCAAGTCGAGCTCGCGGCCGAGGGCGATCACCTCGAAGTCGCGGCTGTGGGCGAAGTCATCGTGCCCGACGCCCGTTCGCGCGAGCTCTGGGCGCTGCCCGAGGGCGCGGCGCCTGTCTCGCTCGGCCTCATGCCGGCGAGCGGCAGCATCCGTCTCGCCCTTGACGACCGCCAGCGCGCGGCGCTCGCGTCGTCGGCAAAGATCGCGGTCAGCGACGAGCCGGAAGGCGGTTCGCCGACTGGCGCACCGACCGGCGCCGTCCTCTACTTCGCCGAAATCGTTCGCACCTAACTGGCGGCACCGGGGACTGTCCCCTTTAGCGTGGGCGCCGCGCCCACGCTAAAGGCGGACTGTCCCCTCTTGCGGCTATTCTCCGCGCATGACGCGGATCACCGGCTTCCCGCCAATCGCCAACAGCAAGTCCCGCGTCCTTGTGCTCGGCAGCATGCCGAGCGAGGCCTCGCTTGCGGCTGGCCGCTATTACGCGTACCGCCATAACCAGTTCTGGCGCATCGCGGGTGCGATTCTCGGCTTCGAACCGGACGCAACCTATGCGCGCCGCAAGGCCGCGCTGAAGAAGTCCGGCATCGCGGTTTGGGACGTGGTCCAGAGTTGCGTCCGCAAGGGCAGCCTCGATTCCGCGATTCGCGAGGACTCGATCCGCGTCAACGACTTTGCCGCGTTCCTGGCCGCTCATCCCGGCATCCGGCGGGTTTGCTTCAATGGGCGCAAGGCCGAGTCCGCCTGGCGCCGCCGCGTCGAGCCGACGCTGCCGAAAACCCGCAAGCTTGAATACCGTCTCCTGCCATCGACGAGCCCGGCCCATGCCGTGATGGGTTATCGTTCCAAGCTCAGGGAATGGCGGAGCGCAGTCACGTGTTGAATCGCAGACAGGTCCTGCAGGGCATTGGTGCAGGCACGCTGCTCGGCGCCATCGGCGCGCGGGTCCATGCAGCGACGGCAACGCCGGATGTACTCGTAATCGGCGCAGGCGGCGCGGGCCTCACGGCCGCGAAGGAACTCATGTCGAAAGGCGTTTCCGTGCTCGTGCTCGAGGCGCGCGATCGCATCGGCGGCCGCGCATACACCGACACGAGCCTCGGCGTGCCCTGGGACCAGGGCTGTTCCTGGCTGCATTCATCGAACATCAATCCCTGGGTCACCTACGCGAAGCAGAATGGCTTCGACGTGTACCCGGACCCGTTCGAGCGCGAGATCTACGAGGGATCGCGCCGCATGGACGGCGCCGAGACCGCGGGCTACCGTGCGGTCACAGAGCGCATCCACCGCGAACTGGACAAGGCCGGCAACCGCGGGCTCGACATTCCAGCGGAAGCGGCGATGACGCAGGAAACGCTGTCAGATCCCTGGTACGCGATGGCCATGGACGACCTGACCGGCTGGGAAGGTGTCGAGCCCGCCAATTACTCGGTGCTCGACTCGTACCAGTACGACGAGAACGGCGAGGATTTCGTGATCCCACGCGGCTACGGGACGCTGCTCGCGCATTACGCGAAGAGTGTCGACGTGCGGCTCAATACCCCGGTGACACGCATCCGCTGGGGTGGGCGCGGCGTCTCCGCCGACACCGGCGCCGGCCTCGTGAATGCACGCGTCGCGATCGTTGCGCTGCCTTCGGCGATCATCGCGGAAGGCTCGGTCGTGTTCTCGCCGCACCTCCCGGTCGAGGTGTTCCAGGCGCACCACGACCTGCCGCTCGGGATCCTCGACAAGGTCGCGCTGCGCTTCAAGAAGAACGTATTCCCGACGGAGACGACGGAATTCCTCCAGCAGAAACGCGACGACGGTCGCGGGCTCAACTACCTCACGCGCCATTGGGACAGCAATGTCTGCATCGCCTTCGCGCCAGGACGGCTTGCGCGCGAGCTGGAAGGGCAGGGCGATGCCGCGCGGATCGAGCACGCGCTCGCCGAGATGACCTCGATGCTGGGCGGGGACGTCCGCAAGCATTTCGATCGCGGCGTCTCTACCGCCTGGGCCGCGGATCCGTATGCACGCGGCGCCTACTCGCATTGCGTGCCGGGCCGCTATGGAGCACGCGCGTTGCTCACGCATCCGGTGGGCGGGCGCATCGTGTTCGCCGGCGAACACACCGAGCAGGCGGCCTACGGTACGCTGCACGGCGCGCACCTTTCCGGAATCCGCGCCGCGGCCGAGGCGCGTCGGCTGCTCGGGCAGGCGTAATCATGGGTTACGTGCTTTACGACTACCTGCCCTCGGGCAATGGCTACAAGTGCCGGCTGACGATGAAGGCGCTCGGCCTCCCGTACGAGCTCGTGCAGATGAATATCGTTGCAGGCGCGACTCGCACGCCCGAGTTCCTGAAGATCAATCCCAACGGCAAGGTCCCGGTGCTGCTGGTGCCGGGACGCGGGCCGATCGCCGAAAGCCACGCGATCATCAACTTCCTTGCCGACGGCTCGAAACTCGTGCCGGCGGACGCCTATGACCGCGCACTCGTCTGGCAGTGGCTCGGTTTCGAGCAGTACCAGCTCGAGCCCGGCGTTGCGACCGTGCGCTTCTGGCTGAGGTCGCTCAAGAAGACACCGGAAGAGCTGGGCGACAAGTACACGGAAAGATTCCAGCGCGGTGCCGAAGCGCTCGCGGTGCTCGAGCGCGGGCTCACGGGCCGGCGCTGGCTCGTCGGCGAGAACGCCTCGCTCGCGGACATCGCGCTTTTCGCGTACGCGCACGTCGCCGACGAAGCGGGCTATCGCCTCGCGGAGTTTCCCGCGATCTCGGCGTGGGTCGGTACCTTCAAGTCCCTGCCGTGGTACGCGCCGATCACTGCCCCGTGAATCCCACGCGCCGCGAGGCATTCCGTTTCTGGCTCAAGCTCGGGTTGATCTCCTTTGGCGGTCCGGCCGGGCAGATCGCGATCATGCATCGCGAAGTGGTCGAGGCACGACGCTGGATCGACGAGCGCGCATTCATGCAGGCGCTGAATTTCTGCATGCTGATCCCGGGACCCGAGGCGCTTCAGCTCGCGATCTGGCTCGGCTGGCGCTTGCACGGAACGATGGGCGGCATTGTCGCAGGGCTTTGCTTCCTGGTGCCCGCGGTGTTGATCCTGCTGGCGCTCTCGTTCGTCTATGCGGAGCACGGCGACCTGCCGCTGGTCGCGGCTGCACTGCTCGGCCTCAAGGCCACCGTGATCGCGCTGATCCTCCAGGCACTCCTGCGCATTGGGCGGCGCGCGCTCCTGCATCCCGTGCACTGGCTACTCGCGCTCGCGGCGCTCGTACTCATCGCGGGTCGCATCGCGCCGTTTCCGCTCGTGCTGGCCGGTGCTGCGCTCGCCGGAATGTTGACGGGCGGTTCGGCGCAGCCGCGGACCGAGGCGCCGCCCGCCGCATTTCCGTGGCGCACGCTGGCTGCGGGCATCGTGCTCTGGGCATTGCCTGCGCTCGCGATCGTCTCCCTCGCGGGTGCGGATTCGCTGTACGCGGACATCTATCGCTTCTTTACCAGCGCCGCGCTCGTCACCTTCGGCGGCGCCTACGCGATCCTAGCCTGGGTGAATCAGCAGGCGGTCGAGTTCTATGGCTGGGTCACGCAGGCCGACACCATCGCAGGCCTTGCGCTCGCCGAGAGCACACCGGGGCCGCTCATCATCGTGCTGCAGTTCGTCGGCTTCATGGCGGGTTGGCATCACTCGGGCGGCGAGGCGGGGACCGCGACGGCCGCTGCGCTGCTCACATCCTGGGCAACCTTCCTGCCGTCCTTCATCTTCATCCTGGTCGGCGCACCGTATGTGCTCAGGCTGTCGGAGAACCGGCGGCTTGCGGCGGCGCTGGCGGGCATCACCGCGGCAGTCGTCGGCGTCATCGCCAGTCTCGCGATCGCATTCGGGCGGAGCGTCTTGCTCCCGGCTGGCCTCGCGGCACCGGAATGGGGCACGATCACCATCGCTGCACTCGCGTTCGCGGCGCTTCAATGGACGCGCGTGGACGTGCTCTGGGTCATCGGCGGCGGGCTGCTCGCCGGGCTTGCACTCGGTTTCGCCTGATGCGAGTAGCGTGCTAGCGTGGCCGACATGAAGTACCTGCACACCATGGTGCGCGTCGGCGACCTCGAAAAGTCGCTGCACTTCTACTGCGGGCTGCTCGGCCTGAAGGAATTGCGCCGCATCGAGAACGAGCGCGGCCGCTTCACGCTCGTGTTCCTCGCGGCCCCGGGCGACGACGACGCGCAGATCGAGCTGACCTACAACTGGGATCCCGAGCAATACGCGATCGGCCGCGCCTTCGGCCACCTCGCGTACCGGGTCGACGACATCTATTCGCTTTGCGCCAGGCTCCAGGCCGGGGGCGTCACCATCAACCGGCCCCCGCGCGATGGCCACATGGCCTTCGTACGCTCGCCCGACAACATCTCGATCGAGTTGCTCCAGAAAGGCGACCACCTGCCACCCGCTGAACCCTGGGCCTCGATGCCCAACGCCGGGAGTTGGTAGCCCGCGGGCTGCTGCACCGCAGCGGCGCCGGCACCGTTGCCGGGTCTCGAGCGAGCGAGTGTCCGTTCTTCTGAGCGAGCGAGGGATCCGGCCGGTGCCGGCGCCGCCGAGATGCCACTAGCCCGCGATATACCGCCGTAAGTCTTCGATTTCGTGTTTCTGTTCGTCGATGACGGCCTTGACGCAATCCCCGATCGAGATGACGCCGATCAATTCGCCATCCTCGACGACCGGCAGGTGACGGATGCGCTTCTCCGTCATCAACATCATGCATTCGTTGACCGTTTGATGCGGTCCGACGTGTATCACGGGCGAACTCATGATCGTGCCGACCGTCGTTTCGGTCGACGTGCGACCCATCAGCAGGACCTTGCGTGCGTAGTCGCGCTCGGAAACGATGCCGGTAAGTCGCCCGCCCTCGAGCACGGGTAACGCGCCGATGAAGTGATCGGCCATCAACTGGATCGCGGTCCGTACCGGCTCTCCCACGTCGATCGTGAAAACGCCGGGCCTCTTGCCATCGAGCAGCTGCCGTACCGTGCGCATTGCGGTCCCTCGGACAGTCTTCTCAGCGCATCTTACGCCCCCGCGGGCGGATGACAACGTAGCTCAGGCGGGCTTCTGCGTTCTCCAGGCCGCGAGGATCTCGGCTTCCTTTTCCGGAGAGAAACCGGAACGGAGCGTTGACTTGCGATCGGCGGGCCGCGTTTCGTGCCAGGCGAGCGTGTCGCGGACGATGTCCTCGAGCGGCAGCGACGTGAGCCCTTGCTTGAGCGAGGCCGAAATCCCGGTGAGCGAACCGCCGGCTTCCTCGCCGCGCATCGGACCCCAGGGAGCGAAGTTTATTTCCTCGGGCTTCAACTTCTCCGCGAGGAAATCCTCGTCGATCCAGGTGAGCTTCGTGTCCGCGCCGGTGACTTTCCGGTTCGTGTCCATGAGCCCGCCCATCGTGATCGCGCCCGGCGGCGTCACCGCATTGAAGTAGCCGTCCACCTGACGCTCGACGAGGCCCAGCATGAATGCGACGAGATCGCGGACGTCCACGACCTGGATCGGATCCGCCGCGGTTCCCGGAACGGCCATGTCACCGCCCTTGGCGTAGCGCACGGGCCAATAGGTGAACCGGTCCGTCGGGTCGAGCGGGCCCACGATGTAGCCGGGCCGCACGACGGATGATCGTGCGCCGTAGGCGTCGCGCACGTACTGTTCGCAGAGCGACTTCATCGGCCCGTAAGTCTCGTTCGTGATCTCCTCCTGGTCCTTGTTCTCTAGCACGCCCGTCGGCGAGCCGATGTCGTTCGGTTTCGTGAAGCCCGCGTAGGCCGAGATGCTCGAGACGAAGAGGCAGTAGCCCGTGTTCGGCGCAAGCAGGTCGGCGGACATCTTGGTGTACTTCGGGATGTAGCCCGTGTCGTCGACGACCGCGTCCCATTTCCGGCCCTTCAGCGAGTCTAGCTGGCCCTTCCGGTCACCGATCAGCGTCTCGACATTCTCGACGCCGTCCGGATCACGCTTGCCACGGTTGAAGTGCGAGACCTTCCAGCCGCGCGCGAGCGCGAGCTCGGTGAGATGCGGGCCGATGAACCCGGTGCCGCCGAGGATGAGTAGCGTGTGTTGGTGACCGGGGTGAGCCATGAGCCTGCCTGCCGCGAGTGCGAGCACCGTGCCTGCGCCGGCCTTCAGGATCGTACGTCGGGAAAGTCTCATCGTGTGCTCCTCAGCGTCCGCCGGCCGGCGCGTAGCGCGTGAGCCAGTCCTTGGTTTCGGCGTACCAGAACAGCGAGTTCTGGCGCTTCAGGATCCAGTGATTCTCGTCAGGGTAATACACGAGCCGGCTTGGCACGCCGCGGTTCTGCAGGATCTGGAACAGCTCCATGCCATTGTTGAGCGGCACGCGCTGGTCGAGCTGCCCGTGAATGACGAGCGTCGGCGTCTTGAAGTTCGAGGCAGCAGCATGCGGCGAGTAGCGCGCGAATTCCTCCGGATTGTCCCAGGCCTCGAAGAAGCGGGCTTTCTCCGCGCCGTAGTCTCCGCCGTACATCGTATAGTTGTTGTAGACAGCCGCGTGCGCGACCAGCGTCTTGAACGGATGGTCGCGGCCGAGGAGCGTCGCGGCGAGGAATCCGCCGTAGCTGCCGCCGCCCGCGGCCATGCGTTCGCTGTCGATCCAGGGTTTTGCCACGAACCATTCGGCGGCCCTGATCGTGTCCTCGTAGGGCTTCGAGATGAGGTCCGGATTGATCGAGTCCGTAAAGGCCTGCCCAAAGCCGCTCGAGCCGTGGAAGTTGTGCCAGGCCGTGACATAGCCCCAGCTCGCGAAAACCTGTGCGTTCCAGCGGAAGGTCCAGCTGTCGGGGATTCCGTTGTGCGGTCCGCCGTGCAGCAGGAGATAGAGCGGATATTTCTTTGCCGGGTCAAAATCAGGTGGGTATACGACCCACATCTGGATGTCGGCGCCGTCCGCGCCCTTGTAAGTGACGCTTTCGACCTTGCCGAAAGCGGTTGCTGCGAGCTGGGCGTCGTTCGCGTCCGACAACATGGCCGCCGCGCCGTCCTTCGTGTCGACGCGCACGAGCGTCGGCGGCTCCGTGAACGACTGGCGAAGCGCGACGAGCGTCGCGGGCTTGCCCGCGATGGCGAGCGCGGTGAAAGTCGAAGCGTTCGTAACCGCGTGCTGGCTGCCCTTGGCAACGTCGAAACGGTAGACGCGCCCCGTGCCCGCGTCGTCGATCGGCGCGTAGAAGCTCCTCGAGTCCGGCGCCCAGGCGATGTCGTGGATCGAGCGGTCCCAGTCGGCCGCGATGCGCCGCCGTGTGTCATTTTTCCGTTCGATCAGCCAGAGCTGCTGCGTGTCTCCGTAGAAGCCCTTGATCTTCTGGCGCGTGAATGCGAGCCATCGCCCGTCCGGGCTGTAACTGGGCTGGTCGTCGTTCGCGGAATTGTCCGCCGTCAGGTTCTTCGCCGGGCCCCCGCCGGCCGGCACGACATAGACGTCGGTGTTCTCGTCCCTGCCTGTCGTGTCGCTGTTGGCGGTGAACGCGATCTCCTGGCCATCCGGCGATATGTCGTAAGACTCGCTCGCGGTCTCGCGACGTGGCAGTTCCTGGCCGGAATTGACGGTGATCGCAACCGGCGTGCCGCCCTCGACTGAAATCGAAAAAATATGCGGCCGGCGATCCTCGACAAAGTGGTCCCAGTGCGTGACCGGCGTGCGATCCCAGGTCATCGCCGTCATCTTCGAGTCCTCGCGCTCCTTGAGCTTCTCGCGGGTCTTGGCCCAGTCGGTGATGTCGGGCCAGACGTGTGTGATGAATGCGATGCGCGAGGAGTCCGGGAACCACTTCGGTGTCGCGACGCCGGTCGGGATGTCGCCGACGCGTGTCGCCTCGCCGCCATTTGCCGCGATCACGTAAAGCTGTGACTGCTTGTCGTCGCCCCGCTTGGCGACGAAGGCGATGAAGCGGCCGTCAGGACTCCAGGCCGGCTCCGATTCGTTGCCCTTCATGCTCGTGAGCCGCTGCGGCTTGCCGCCCGCCGTCGGCACGAGATAGAGGTCCGCGTCGCCCTTGTCGTTCTCCGCGTCGTAGCGAGTGACGCCATAGACGGCAAACTTGCCGTCCGGCGAGATGGCCGGGTTGCCGATTCGCTTCAGTTGCCACATGGTTTCCGCCGTGAGCGGCACGGGCGTCTCGTCTGCGATGGCGATGGCAGGCAGGATGGCGACGGCGGCCGCGAGCAGGCGGATGGCGTGATTCATCAACGGACTCCCTGGCCGCAGAGCGGCGGCTTTTCGAGGTGCGCGTGATAATGCCGGTCTCAGGCGCGACCTTGCAAACCCGTTTCGGCGCATGGGAAGCACGTTGCACCGCAATGGCGAATGGCGGACAGTGCCTGAATGCGTGACCTCGACGAGTTGAAGGAGCGCGTGCGGGCCTTCTGCGCCGAGCGCGACTGGGACCGCTTCCACAACCCCAAGAATCTCTCGATGGCCCTTTCGGTCGAGGCCTCGGAGCTGGTCGAGCTCTTCCAGTGGCTCACGGAGGAGCAGAGCGCGAAGCTTGACGAAAAGCAGAGGGGTCGGGTCGCCGAGGAACTCGCGGACGTGCTGTGGTTTCTCGTGCGGATCTCCGACCGGCTCGGCATCGACTTGCTCGAAGCCGCCGAATCGAAGCTTGCCCAGAACGCAAAAAAGTACCCCGCCGACCTCGTCCGCGGCGACCCCCGAAAATACGACGAGTACTAGCGAAGCCACGAGGGGGACTGTCCCCTTTAAAAGTGACCGTCCCCACTAAAGGGGACGGTCACTTTTAAAGGCGGACTGTCCCCTCTTGCAGCGGATTCAGCGCTTTTCCTCCGCCTGCGCCGGTGGCGCTTCCTTCTTCGCTTCTTCCTCCGTCTCCGCCTCCGGCTTCTCCTCCGCTGCCTTCCTTTCCAGGAACCACTGTGTCACGCCTTGTTCCTTCGGCCCGACGTAGTGAAACCAGCGATGTTCGATGCGCTCCGGCGAGACGAAGCGGATCTCGCCCTGGTGTACGTGGCCGTCGTGGTCTGCATCGAAGCCCGTGCCGCCGTCGAATTCGATCTTCACGAGCTCCGCCGTCGAATCGTCGCCCAGCTTGTACGCGGGCTGATTGCCGGCTGCGGAATACCGCGTTGCGCGGAGCTTTCCGTTAGCAAGAAAATAGACGATCACGCTGGGCAGGCTGCCGGCGGGATTCTGGTACTCGACGACCGCCTTGCCGCCGCTCACGATTTCGTAATGAACCGTGACGGGCGGGCCGGAGAGCGGATCTTCCATATGTCCGTTCCAGTCGCCAGCAAGCGACACGATCCGGTCATAAATCGCCTTGTCGTCCAGTGGGGAGGCCACGGCCGGGTCCATGGCGAACACCGAGACGCAGGACGCCAGCAATGCAGCCAGGAATGTGCGCGAATACTTGGGCATGACCGGCTCCTTCATGCACCATGATACTGGCACGGCAACGAACGGGGCAGACATGGCGACGAAGAAACAGCAGTCGGCAAGCGCGCCGGTGCGTCTCCGGCGCATGTACATCGATTGCCGGTACGGCCAGTTGCACCTCACGACCGCCTATCCGTCGAGCGGCGGCTTCGACGAGGCGTCGCCAATCGTCTTTTTGCACGCCGACGAAGGCAGCGGCGCCGACTTCAGTCCCTGTGCGGCCATCCTCGGCGCGGACCGCTCGATTTACGCGCCGGACCTGCCGGGGAGCGGCGGTTCCGACTCGCCCAAGAGCCGCTTGGCCGTCGCCGGCATCGCGCTTGCAATTGCTGATCTCTTCGACCAGCTTCGCCTGCGCCGCGTCGATCTCATCGGCTGTGGCCGTGGCGCCCTCGTCGCGTTCGAACTTGCGACCTCGCAGCCCAAGGTAGTGCGGAAGTTGGTCGTTGCGGGGACACAGCAACCCTCGACCGCAATCGCCCAGCCGATGCTGCAGCTTTCCCCTGATCCCCGGCGGATTTTGCAGGGGCCGGCCGATGCCGTCGTCCGCGAAGTCCGCGCTTTCCTCGATCGGATCTAGCCCGGCGCAACCGCCTGCCTGCGGCCGATCGCCGCAGTCGCGACGAGCACCGCCGCGAGCAACGGCAGCGTCGCAAGATTGAGTTGTTCCCAGCCGATCGTCGTGACTGCGAGCCCCGCGAGGAGCGAAGCCGCCGCCTGTGCCCCGAAGACCAGGAAATCGTTCAGCGTTTGCGCCTGGATGCGCTCGTGCATCCGGTAGGTCTTCGTGAGCATCGTGGTCGCCGCGATGAAAAGAAGGTTCCAGCCGAGGCCGAGCACCCCGAGCGCCCAGCCGTAGTGCAGGGCGGAGTGGCCGGAGTACGCCGCGATGGCGACGCAGGCTGCCATCAGCAGCGTACCGGCGACGATCACCGGCCGCTCACCAAACTTCGCGATGATCCAGCCGCTGCCGAGCGACGGCAGGTACATTGCAAGCAGGTGGACCTGGATCACGCGCGCGGTAGCGACTTCGTCGTGCCCGTCGACGACGTGCATGCTGATCGGCGTCGCCGTCATGATGAAGCTCATGACGGTATAGGACGCGAGCGCCGCGAGAACCGCGACGCGGTAAACCGGCTGCGCCGCGATCTCGGCGAGCCGCCGCGGCGGCGCTACTTCCGGGGCGTGGGTGCGCGCAGCTTCGTCGATCTGCGTGAGCAGGATCGCCGCTAGCAGGTAAAGCCCGGTTCCCGCGTAAAAGGAACCCGCGTAGTGCGCTGCGGGCACGAGGTTTGCAGTTCGTACGGCAAGCTCGGGCCCGAGCCATGCCGCGACGAGCGCGCCGGTCATCACGATCGCAATCGCCCGGCTTGCGCGCGCCGGCTCCACGTACTCCGTTGCCGCGAAGCGGTACTGCATGACGACGGCGTTGTTGCCGCCCAATAGGAAGGCAGCCGCACAGAAGAGCCAGAAGCGGCCCGTCGCGACGGCAAACCCGGCGAGGACGCAACCGACCGCGGCCTGCAGGGCACAGCCGGCGAATACGACGCGTCGCCCGAAACGCTGGATCAGTGCGCCTGCCGGGACGACGCTGGCCGCGAGACCGGCGATCAGCAGGGAGACCGGAAGGGTCGCGAGCGCCGGCGTCGGCGCGAGCTGCGAGCCGATAATTCCGCCGAGCAGCACAAACAGAAAACTGCCCGACATGCAGAGCGCCTGGGTCGCGGAGAGCATCCAAACTGGCCGCATGGCGGTCATCCTACACAGCGCACAAGCGCGGACGATCTGTGACGCAGTTCACAGCTTGCAGCGCTTTCCGGTGTCTGGAAAAGAGCTAAGTCATTGATACATAACATACCGCGAGCGAGGCGAGTGGCGCCGGGTTCGCGCTCGGCGATAATAGGCGCCATGGAGAAGGGGGAAGGGGAGAACGCCCCGGACGACGGCATCGTCTCCGAGGACATCACGCAACTGGTCGAGCACATCGAGCTGACGAGCGAGCATCGTCTGCCGAATGCGCACGGCTGGGAGATGGCCACCCCCGCCGCCGACCTCGATGACGCCCCGATCCTGATTGGCGAAGTTCGTGACGACGACCCCGAGCTCGACACCATGGGACTCGCCGACGACACCGAGCTTTTCACCGAGACGCACGCCGACCTCAGCCAGTTGCTGCCGCCGGAGCAACGCCGCGCCGACCAGGCCGCCTCGCTCGCCGCCGAGCGCGCGCGCTGGCAGACGCGGGTAGAAGACCTGCTGCGCCGCCTCGCGGAGCGCGACCAGCTGCTCGCCGAGCGCGAGCACCGGATCGAGGAGCTCTCGGCAAGGCTTGCGACCCGCACCCTCGAGCGCGAGGGCCTCGCTGCCGAGCTGCGCGATTCGCGGCCGCTCAATGCCGCCGTGACCGACGCGCTCCCGCCGGACCTGCCTGCTGCGCGCGCGGACGCGACCGGGGAGCTCGACCCGGAAATCGATTTCACGCTTGAGTTGCCGCCGCTCGACCTCCCGCCTGTCACGCCGACGGTCGCGGCCACGCCGCGCCTTCGCCGCTACCTCATCGGCCTCGACCTGGTCGGCTGCGTGCACGAGATCGCGAGCCGGCGCGTCAACGTCGGGCGCACGCGTGACAACGACCTGCGCATTGTCGACCCGACCGTGAGCCGCCTGCACGCCATGCTGACCGTCAGGAACGGCGAGGCGATGCTGGTCGACGCGAACAGCCGCAACGGCATCTTCGTGAACGGAATCCAGGTGCGCTACGCACGCCTCGACGACGGCGACCTCGTGACCTTCGGGACGGTCCGCTTCCGCTACCGCGTCGGTTCCGACGCGACCGGCGGCGCAGGCGGTTCCGCCTGATCCGGCGCCGGGCGCGCAAGCTCAATCTTTCCGATTGGCCTGAGCGCGAGCAACGCGACTAGGCACAGCACCAGCAGCACCACCGCGAGCGGCACCGGCGAATGACCGGTGAACGCAGCCACGACCTGTGTCGACACGGCTGCCGTGACAAGCTGCAGGAATCCCAGTAGCCCCGACGCTGCTCCGGCGATCGCAGGATCGCGCGAGATCGCGCCGATCGTCGAAGAGGGCGCCGCGATTGCATTCGCGAATCCGATCGCCATGCCGGGGATGAAGAGCGCAAGCGGGTGCCAGACACCCGCGAGCGCGAGCGCCGCCATCGTGAGCGTGCCCGCAAAGGCGATCATCGCCCCCATGCGCATCATCCGTTGTCCGCCGATGCGGCTCGTGACGCGGGCCGCGATCAGGAAACCCGTGAACGACGCAACCGCAGGAAAGAACAGCAACAGGCCGAAGCTCGACGGCGATACGCCAAGGATGTCGATTGCAACGTAAGGCGCGCCGGTGACGAACGTGTAGATCATGCTGACCATGCAGGAGCCAAACACGAGGAAGGCAAGGTACTCGCGCGAGGTCAGCAGCCGCCGATAGTTCGACCAGTAGCGCAGCGACGGGCCCGCGGCCCGGTCCGCGCGCCTGGCATCGCGCAGGTTCCGCGAGGCGAAGAGGAATACGAAGAAGCCGAGGATCCCCGAGAGCGCGAACACCGCACGCCAGTCGAGCCACTCGAGCACGAAGCCGCCCAGCGTCGGCGCGAGCATCGGCGCGATGAGGATCGCCGTCGCGGTCGCGGCCAGCGCGCCGGCCGCGCGCGCCGGCCCGAAGTGGTCGAGGATGGTGGCGCGCATCACGGACATCGCTGCGCCGCCGCCGAAGGCCTGCACCACGCGCGAGATGACGAGCATGTCGAGCGACTTCGCGACGATGCCGGCGGCGCTTCCGAGCACGAAGAGGCCGAGCGAGAACAGCACGATCCGCCGCCGGCCGTAGCGGTCGGAGAGCGGCGCCACCATGAGGTTGCCGAGGGCGATCGAGAGGATCGACAGGCTGATGAGCAGCTGCGCCGCGTGCGGCGCGACCTGCATCGCCGCTGCAATCGCGGGCAGGGCCGGCAGCAGCACGTGCAGGCTGAAGGTGCCGATCGAGCCGATGATCGCCGAGCCCGCGATCAGCCGCCGGGAAGCGTCGCGTTTTTGCAAGCGGTCATCTTGCAGCCTGCCCTGCCGGCCCGCAACCGACGGAAATAAAGGGGAAGGAATTAAAGGGGACGCGCACCTTTAGCTAGTTCGCTGCGGCTTTGAACATACCGGTAGCTGCTAAAGGTGCGCGTCCCCTTTAATTCCTTCCCCTTTATTTCCTACTGCTAGAATTGCGGCGGCCGGCATGCCCGGCGCACCATGCTGGCCTACTTCCTGATCCTCGCCTCCCTCGTTCTCGTGAATGGCCTGTTCGCGATGGCCGAGCTCGCGCTTTTTTCGTCGCGCGCGACGCGGCTGCGCGAGCTCGCAAAAGGCGGAAGCCGCGGGGCACGGGCGGCCCTGCGCCTCCTCGAGGACCCGACGCGCTTCCTGTCGACGGTGCAGTTCTACATCACGATGATCGGCGTCGGGATGGGCGCGTACAGCGGTGCGCGCTTTGCAATACCGCTTGCGGCCTCGCTTGCGCAAATCGGTGCGCTGGAGCCCGTCGTACAATACCTGGACACGGCGGCGTACTTTGTCGTCGTCGTCGCCGTCACATACCTTTCGCTGGTGATCGGCGAGCTGGTGCCGAAGCGCTGGGCGCTGACCAACCCGGAGTTGATTGCCTCGCGCCTCGCGCCGCTGATGGAGGGCTTCGCGATCGTGAGCAAGCCCTTCGTCTGGGTGTTGCAGGGCTCGACCGAGCTGGTGACGAGACTCCTTGGCATCCGCACGACGACGAGTCGTGCCGTGAGCGAGGAAGAGATCCGCTCGATGATCGCCGAGGCGACGCACACCGGTATCTTCCACGTCGCCGAGCACCAGATGATCGAGGGCGTGCTCAGGCTCCCGGACCGCACCGTGCGCAGCATCATGATGCCGCGCGGCGACGTTGTCTGGCTCGATGCCGGCGACAGCCGCGAGACGGTCTGGAACGCCGTGCGTACGAGCGGGCATTCGCGCTATCCAGTCTGCCGCGGCCAGCTCGACGAGCTGCTCGGCATCGTGATGACCGGCGACCTTGCGGAGTGGCTCGGTGATACGACGACAGGCGAGCTCGCCGCGCGCGTGCGGACCCCGCTCATCGTGCACGAGTCGACCCGGATCCTCCGGCTCCTCGACCTGTTCCGCGAATCCAAGATGCACTTCGCCGTGATCGTCGACGAACATGGCTCGATCGAGGGCGTCGTGACGCCATCCGACATCCTGACCGCGATCACGGGCGAACTGCCCGAAGCGGCGCGCGAGGAAGCCGCCGAAGCGGTCGCGCGCGACGATTCGTCCTGGCTTGTCGACGGCAGCATGTCGATCGACGACGTCGAGCGCCTGCTCGAGCGCGGCAACATGCGCACCGGCGACGACTACACGACGCTCGCGGGCTTCGTGCTCGCGCAGCTTGGGCACCTGCCGGCGGTCGGCGAGAGTTTCCGCTGGCGCGGCATGCGCTTCGAAGTCGTGGACCTGGACGGCCGTCGCATCGACAAGCTGCTGATCCAGCGCCTGGCGCCCGGCTGAATCGATGAGCTACAAGCCAGTCCGCCCGGGCCGTCACGCGACGATCCCGATCCGCGGCCTCGACCATCACCTGATCCGATGGGGACCGGATTCGGACAATCCCGTCCTGGTCCTTCACGGCTATGCGGATTGCGCCGCCACGTTCCAGTTCGTCGCGGACGCGATTTCGCCGCAACTGCCGCTCGTCGCCGTCGACTGGCGCGGGTTCGGCGAATCCGCGAGGAGCCCCGGAGGCTACTGGTTCCCGGATTACTACGCCGACCTCGAACAGTTGATCGAACGGCTTAGCCCGCGCGGCCCGGCGCGGATCGTCGGTCACAGCATGGGTGCGAACGTCGCGATGATCTACGCCGGGGTCCGTCCCTCGCGTGTCGGCGCGCTCGTGAATCTCGAGGGTTTCGGCCTGCCGCGCACGCAGCCCTCGCAGGCGCCGGTGCGACTCGGAAAATGGCTCGATGAGCTGCGCGCGCCCGCGGAGTCCGCTGACTACGCCGATGTGGCGGAACTTGCCGCTCGCGTCGCGAAGCGCAATCCGCGGCTCACACCGGAACGCGCCGCCTACATCGCCGCCTGCTGGAGCGCGGCCTTGCCGGGTGGCGGTGTGCGCCTCCTGACCGACCCGCCGCATCGCCGTACGAACCCATACCTGTATCGCCGCGAGGAAATGGAGGCCTGCTGGCGGGCAATCGAGGCGCGCGTCCTGATGGTCGTGGGCACGGAATCGGAAGTGGCCGCGCGGCTCGCCCCGGAGGGCGGCGTCGAGTCCTTCAAGTCGCTCATCCGCAACCTTCAGGTGGAGAAAGTGGCCGGCGCCGGCCACATGCTGCATCATGACGAGCCGCGCGCGGTCGCACGGCTCGTCGAAGCTTTTGTCGGGAATTCCTCGCTATGAGATGGCAACTGCGCAATTTCCTGCGCCGCACGATCACCTATCCGTGGGCGCGGCGCATCGTGGTCGCCGTGATCGGCGGCAGCGTCGTGTTGCTCGGCATTGCAATGGTCGTATTGCCCGGTCCCGCGATCATCGTGATCCCGGTGGGCCTCGGCATCCTCGGCCTCGAGTTTGCCTGGGCGCGCCACTGGCTCCGAAAGCTCCGCACGACCGCGACTGACGTCGTGAACCGTGTCCGCGGCCGGCCGAAGCCGCCTACCGGTCCTCCGCCTCTCTGAAATCGGCCGGTTCCAGGCGCGCTTGCCCGCGCGCCTCGACGCCGCGCCGCACTTGCGCGCGCAGCGAGGTGTTCAGCCTTTCAGGCTGGCTTCGACGGCGGCGAGCGTCTGAGCGAGTCTGCTCGCGGATTTGGACTGTAGATTCGGGATCTCGGCTAGCGTGGCGGACTTGAACGCCCCGTCCCGCACCGATGGCAGGTTGATGCGGACGTTCAGGATGGCGGCGTCGAGCCCGGCCTTGGCAAGCAGCGCGCCGACGCCGGCATCCGAGGCGGAATTGCGATTTCCGGTGACGGCCGCCTGCTCTGCCAGCTCGAGTGCCTGCAGGCACAGTCGTGCCGTGGCAAGCGGAACCGCAGTCGCCTTTTCGTAGGCGGCCGCAATCGCTGACTCCCGCGTGCGCTGCTGCTCCTCGGTGAGTTTGGGCAGCCGCATGGCCGCGAGCACGTCGTCGAAGGCTTTGGTGTCGTCGTCGACCGCGATCAACAACGCAGCCTTCAGAGCCTGCGCGCGCTCCGCCAGCGACGACGAAGACTCCCACACCGGCTCGTAGCCGGCCTTGCCGACGGTGAGGTTGGCGACCATCGCCGCAAGCGCGGCGCCGAGGCTGCCGGCGAGCGCCGCAACCGAGCCGCCGCCCGGAGCCGGCGAGTTGCTCGAAACTTCGTCGACGAAGCGATCGATCGTCATTGAAACCAGGGGTGCCGTCATTCGGACAGCGTACTCGATGATCCGTTTGTCGGGATCGAATGGCGACAGCTGGGCGAGGCCAAGCGTACGGATGGCGAGCTCCACCAGTTCGCGCTCAGGCAAACCGGTCGACCGGCCCTGCTTGCGAAGATAAAAACGACCCGCCTCCACCAGGGGCTCGAGCGGCGTCATGCCGACGAGCTCGGAGCCCGTCACGACAAGGCCGAGCTTGCCGGCCTCTTCGCGCGTCGTTTCGAACACCTCGTGCAGTGGCGTCGTGCGGTAGCTCAGGAGATTGATCGATACCTGTGCCTGGCGGTACTGCTCGATATACCAGCCGATCGCGCGCACCGCCTTGAGACGTCCCGGCACACGCAGCTCCCGGCCCTGCGCGTCGGTGACGACCTGGTTCTTCGAATCGCGTTTCAGGCGCCCGGCTTCGCGGATGTTGAGCGCAACTTCGTTGGCGAGCTTCTGGTCACGCGTGTTGACGTTGACGTTGTAGGCGATGAGAAACTCGCGTGCGCCGACGACTGTGGCACCGAGCCGCTCATTGAAGGTTGCCGGGCCCGCATCCGGCGCCCAGGCGGCATCGGCGAGCTTCTGGCGGAGGCCCTCGTACTCGCCGGCGCGGATGTCGGCGAGGTTACGCCGCTCGGGCCGCGTCGCCGCGAACTCGTAAAAATAGACCGGCAGCGAGAGCGCCTCGGCCATGCGGCGACCCAACGAGCGAGCGGCCTCGACGCATTGGTCCATTGTCACGCCGGAGACCGGCACGATCGGGCAGACGTCGAGCGCGCCCATGCGCGGGTGAGCGCCCTGGTGTTTCGACATGTCGATGAGGCCTGCTGCGGCGACTGCGCCCTGGAATGCCGCCTCGCCCACGGCCTCGGGCGCGCCGACGAAGGTATAGACCGTGCGATTCGTGTCGGCGCCCGCGTCGACATCGAGGAGCCGGACGCCGCTGACGCCGGAAATCGCGCGGGCAATCGCGTCGATGACCGGCTTGTCACGGCCCTCCGAAAAATTCGGGACGCATTCGACGAGCGGGTACATCAGGACGCGCCGCCCTCGAGATAGTCGACGACCAGGGTCGACATCAGGTGGATCGCGATCGGCACGGATTCGTCCGCCGCGTAAAAGCCCGGCGTGTGATGGCCGGTCGAGGCCTTGCCCTCGGGCACCACGCCGAGATGAAAGTAGAACCCTGGCACGACGTTCGCGAAGTACGAGAAGTCCTCTGCGCCGGTCTGTGCCGGGACCTCGCGGATGTTGTCCGCGCCGACCAGCCGTGCGAGCGTCGGCGCCATCTGGGCCGTCAACTCCGGGTTGTTGACCGTCATCGGGTGGCTGTGGTCGAAGGACAGCTCGAAAGTTGCGTGCTGCGCCTTCGTGACCCCGTCGAAGATGTCGCGCATGCGCGATTCGATCGTCGAGAGCACCTCGACGTCGAAGGTGCGGATCGTTCCGCCCAGTTCGACCGACTCCGGGATGATGTTGTGCCGCTCGCCGCCCCTGAAGATCCCGACCGTGATGACGTTCTCCGAGAGCGGGGACAGCACGCGCGAGCGGATCGTCTGCAGCGCCATGACGATCTCGGAGGCGGTGACGATCGGGTCGACGCCAAGGTGCGGAGCCGCGCCGTGCGACTGGCGTCCCTTGACGGTCGCCTGCCAGCGCGTGGCCGCCGCAAACGTGGGTCCCGGCCGGTAGCCCACCTTTCCGAGCTTTTCGTCGTCGCCTTCCTCCTCCGGCGGATCGCCGTTCGTGTGGAAAGCGATCACCGCGTCGGGCTTGATCGGCGAGAAAATGCCTTCCTCGACCATCATTTTCGCGCCGCCCTTCTCGCCGGCCGGTACGCCTTCCTCGGCGGGCGGGAAAATGAACATCACCGTGCCCGGCAGGCGATCGCGAAGCGACGCGAGTACCGAGGCGGTACCGAGAAGCGCCGCGGTGTGCACGTCATGCCCGCAGGCGTGGGAAACGCCCACCTCCTTGCCGAGGTAGGTGCTGCGGACCGTGGACTTGAACGGGAATTCGGTCTGTTCCGTGACCGGCAGCCCATCCATGTCCGCGCGCACCGCGATGGTGCGGCCCGGCAGCCCGCCTTTCAGGATGCCGACGACGCCGGTGTGCGCGATGCCGGTCTTCACCTCGAAGCCGAGCTTCTTGAGATGCGCAGCTACAAGCTCGGCGGTGCGCGTCTCGCGATTCGAGAGCTCCGCATTCCGGTGGATGTCCTGTCGCTGCGCGATGCTCGGGGCGGCAAAGCGTTCCGCGAGCGCCGAGATCTCGGCGTCGGTCGGACGCGTGGCGGCATTCGCCGTGAATGCGCTTGCGAGCAGGCAGGCCGCAGCCGCGACGTTCAATCGTACTGAATGCATGAATCTCCCCCTGGAGGACTTATTTTGCGAACAACTGTCCCGCAATGTCGCGGAACGACTTGAATTCGAGCGCGTTGCCGCTCGGATCGGTCAGGAACATCGTTGCCTGCTCGCCCGGCTGGCCCTGGAATCGCACGTGCGGCTCGATGACGAAGGCGATGCCTGCTTTCTTGAGGCGAGCGGCCAGCTCCTCCCACTCCGGCATCTCGAGCACCATGCCGAAATGTGGAACGGGAACGTCGTGCCCGTCCACCGGATTGTGAGCGGCCCGGCCACCGGCGTCCGCGACCAGGTGGCAGACGAGCTGGTGGCCGAAAAAATTGAAGTCGACCCACTCGTCGGAACTTCGCCCCTCGGGACACCCGAACAGTTCTCCATAAAAAGCGCGGGCGGACGCGAGGTCGTGCACCGCTATCGCGAGGTGGAACGGGGTCGGCATTCAGGCGTCGAGCCGCGCTTCCATCGAGATCGCGGCCTTCAGGACCTTGCTGAGCGGGCAGTTGGCCTTCGCCTTGGCCGCGGACTCGTCGACCTTCGCGCGATCGGCGCCGGGCGCGCGCACGCCGACGTCGAGGTGCACCTTCGTGATCGCGAAGCCCGACTCCTCTTTCTCGAGCGTGACCGTCGCCTTGGTCTCGATGCGCTCGGGCTTGATGCCGGCTTCGCCCAGCAAGTGCGCAAGCGCCATCGTGAAGCAGCCCGCGTGGGCGGCGCCGAGCAGTTCCTCCGGATTCGTGCCGGGGGCGCCCTCGAAGCGCGTGCTGAACGAGTACGGCGTGGCGGAGAGTGCCTTGCTTTCCGTGGTGAGCGCGCCCTTTCCATGCCGTAGGTCACCCTGCCAGACGGCCGTTGCCCTGCGTTCCATGCGTCCTCCTCAGTTTTTCGGTGGCCTTCGCGTGCCCAGATAGTAATGCCACAGGAGTCGGGCCGCGACCGATCGCCATGGCGTCCAGGCGGCGCTCATTTCGAGCTGCCGCAGCGCATCCGGCCGCGAGCGCAAGCCCTTGACCTCCTGCAGCGCGACTGCGAGCGCAAGGTCGCCGACTGGCCAGACATCAGGTCGGCGGAGCGCCATCAGGTAATAGATGTCGGCGCTCCAGGGCCCGATTCCGCGGAGCGCGAGGAGCGCTGACCGGCCGGTGATGTCGTCACCGCGGGCAATGCCGGAAAGCGAGAGGCTACCGTCCAGCACGGCGTGCGCGAGTGCATGGCAGTACGAGGCTTTCTGGCGCGTGAGCCCGAGACGGTGAAGGCCGAGAACCCCGCGCCTGGCGACCTGCTCCGGCGTCATGTCGCCGAGTTCAGCGCGGACGCGCCGAAACAGGCTTCGCGCCGCGACGATCGAAACCTGCTGCTCGAGCACGATGTGGACGAGCGTCGGAAAGCCCGGACGGCGTGCCCACATCGGCGGCAGTCCGTTCCTCGCGGCGAGCGCGGCGAGATCGCGGTCGCGCCGGGCCAGTGCGCGCACACCGGCCGCGAGCGTCGACTGGGTCAGCGCCCGTGGCACGAAGGGCGCCTGGCGTTCGCCGGCAGCCAAGCCTAGGACCGCGGCTTCAGCCGTTCGCTGAAGTGATAGGAGCTGAGCTCCATTTGCTCGCGAAGGTAGAACTGGTGCGCGCGCTTTCTTTGCACGCCCGAGTCTAGGTGGAAGATGTCGCAGTCGTTCTCGACCGCGAGTGCCCGAAGCCAGGCGAGCAGCGCCTTGCCATGTCCCTTCGAGCGTTCGGACTCGGCCGTCACGAGGTCGTCGACGTAAAGGTGCTTGCCGCAGAACAAGCTGCTTGAAATGCGATATCCCGCGACCGCCACCACGCGTCCATGCTCGCGAATGCAGGCGAGCCGCAGGCCGTCCGCCTGCATGGCGCGCACCATCGGCTGGAACTGTTCGCGGCCGACGTGCGGGCGCAGTTCCGCCATCACGTCATAGCAGGCCGCGATGGCCTCGTCCGTTTCGACGTGCTCTGCCACGGTCAATCCGCGAGGTGGTATTCGATCGTCGCAACCACGCGCACTTTCTTGATGTGCGGCGTCGTACTGTCGCGGCTCTCGATCGAGAATTGGCCTTGCTGGGCCGAGCGGATCTTGCCGAGCCGGCTCTCCGAGTCCTCCGCGAACTTCTCGGCGACCGAGCGCGCGTTCTTCGTCGCCTCCTCGATCATCGCGGGTTTCAGCTTCGACAGGCCCGAGAACTCGAATTGTGTCTGGTTCTGGTAGCCCTCGCCGGAAAGCGCGACACCCTGCTTGCCGAGCGAGATCACGTCATTCATCGCCTTCCGGACGGATTCGACGTCGGTCGAAAAGACCGTCACGGTCGAGGTTGCGGTGTAGCGGTAAGCGATGTTGCTCGTATCTGCATAGGACTGCGCGAAGCGGTCGTTGACGGTCGGCGCGCCGACGGTGATCGCGTCTTTCGCGATGCCGTGGCCCGCGAGGAAGTCCGTGATCTGGCCGTTTTTCTTTTGCAGCGAGCCGAAGAGCGCATTGAGGTCGTTGCTCGCTTCCTGGAAGGTGAGGGGCCAGATCGCGATGTCGGCGGGCACTTCGCGCTCCGACAGGCCCTTCACGACGACCGTGCGCTCGAGCCGCTTGACCTTGACGGCCGCGTGGCCGAGGAGCCACCCGTGTGCGATGAATCCGAGCAACAGGCTCGCGCCGAGCACCACGAGGCTTCTCGAAATCGGTTCAGTCATTTCAAATCCTTGGAATGGGGCGCGATGAAGCAGGCAGGCATCATTTTCTCATGCGGACCGGCGCGCGAGTAGCGCTTCCCGCCGCGCCAGGCTCGCGGCCGGCCAATGCTGTTTTCGATCGTAGTACTCCGGGACCGCGGGCGCGCCTGCTGGCAGTACGACCCACGGCTGCTTGGTCGAAGTGAAGATGTGGATGTCGGGCGGCAGCTGGTCCGGGTTGTCGAGTGTGCCGACCCGTACGAAGCTGACCGCGGCGCCGCCGCCGGAGTAGTGGCTCCAGACGGCGATCCGGCAGCTTGGGCAGCGGGCAATCCTCTGGCCGCGACCGCTCGCAGAAGGCGTGTCGACCAGTTCCGGATGCCCGGCAAGGAGCGTGACTCGGTCCGCCTCGATCATGGCATTCAGCGCAAATGAGGCGCCGGTCTCACGCTGGCACCAGCGGCAGTGGCAGCAATGCACGAAGAGCGGCGAGGATTCCATGCGGTAGCGAACGGCGCGGCAATCGCAGCCGCCCTCGATCGGGTAGTTGACGGCTGCCATCAGTCCAGGACCCGTGCGTACAAAATGCTGTCGATTAGCTCACCGTCCTTGAAGACGCTTTTCTTCATGACGCCCTCGCGCGCGTAGCCGCATTTTTCGAGCACGCGCATCGATGCGGGATTCCAGGCGTAAACCGGTGTCTCGATCCGCTGGAAGCCCAGCGTCGAAAGCGCGTGATCCGAGACCGCGTGCACCGCGGCCGTCATGATCCCGCGGCCCCAGTAGGGCTCGCCGAGCCAATAGCCGATGTGCGCCGATCGCGCGTGCACGTCATCCATCGGCATGAGGCCGATGCCGCCGACCGCCTGGCCGTCCGCTTCGATGGCCCAGTTCGTGCGTTCCGGATGTTCGTGATTGAGCGCGAACCAGGCGTCGGCGTCCTTGTCCGTGTACGGGTGCGGGAATCGGTCCTTGAGGTTTCGCCAGACCTTGCGATTGTTGGCGTAGCGCAGGAGCGCCTCGCGATCCGTATCGCGCCATTCCCGAACGATCGCGGTGCCGCAATCGAGCCGCATGCTCAGCGCCTCCCGGCGCCCGGGGGTGCGAACTCCCCGAGCGGTGCTTCGCGCGCCGTCAGTCCTTCGCATTCGCGGTCGAGCCGCTCGTAGTCCTGAGCGAACCGCGAGCGGAACTCCGTCCACGCGTCGGCGCTCGTCCAGCGGTCGACCGTGAAGTACCGGAGCGAATCCGCGCGGTCATGCCAGAGTTCCGTGCCGAGATAGCCGGGTGACTGCCTGAAGAGCCGTGCCCAGGCGCCGTCGGGGCCGTAATGGGATTCGAATTCGGACTGCCGGGACGCCTTGACCGAGAATTCCCAGACTGATGCGAAGCCAGGCGCCATCAGCGCGGTTTGCCGGTGAGCCATTTCTCCGCATCGGCGACGGTCTGGAACACGTTCATCGAGACGCCCCGATTGTTCACGACAGTCTCGGCGAACTTCATGAGTTCGCCGCCGGCGTTGACGTCGACGTAGGCGATCGACTTGAACAGGCCACGAGCCTGCACGCTGGTTTCCGAGGCGATCTGGTAGACGTCCCAGGTCTCGAGCCGCCGACCGGTCAGGTTCTCCTCGATCAGCACGTTGAAGCGCTGCCGGGTCTCGCACTCGCGTTGCAGTTCCCGGAGGTAGCCAAAGACGTTTTCGAGCGTATTCAGGCCCGTCACGATGGCGTGCAGGTAAGTCGGCTTTTCGATGATCTGCAGCTGGTAGGACATCGGGCGCCCGGCGAACCGGAATTATCGCCTAGCTCGAGTGGTCGTGCACGGCCCGCCAGCCCGCAGTCGTTCGCAGCCATACGAGCGGTAACCAGCCCGTCTGGTCGGGCTTTTCGCCGCCCGAAAGGACTAAACGTGCCGTCGCGAGCGCCGTGTCCGGCGCCAACGCCCGCACGGCCAGCGCCTCGAAGCGAAGCTGCTGGATCGCCTTGCCGTCCTTGAAGTAGGCCTCGCGGAAGGCCTTTTCGATCGGCGCAATGCCGGGACGCGGTCCGTTCTTCGTCATGAACTGGACGTTCTCGTCATAGATTGCGAGGTGGCTCGTCAGGTCGCCGCGGTTGAAGGCCGAGGCGGAGGCGGCGACGCGAAGAGCGCCGCGCACAGCGCGAAGATTCGAAGCGGCAAGGAATTCTTCAAGGCTTTCTCCCGTGGATCACGATGACGTCATGCGGCCCAGGCTGCCTGTCGCGCAGGCGGCGGTTAACTCGATTGATGCCGTCGATGAGGTAGTGGCTCCCCGACCACTCAAGGATGATGATCGGCAGCTCGTCGCGCTTCGGTCGTGCGCGGTCGTGCGCGTCCGGATGGACGAGCGGTGCGAGGCGCTCGAGCGGCCAGCGCTCGTGCGAGACGGAAAGCATCTCCCGGGTCAGCACGGGCGGCTTCTCGGGCAGTTTCAGCATGCCGTCCATCGACATCACGAAGCGGTTCTTCCGCCACAGGCGGTTCAGCGTGTCGATCCAGTCGTGCGCGGGCTTGCGCCGGTGGAACTCGAGCTCGCTCCGTACGAGCGCCCAGGTCTCGTCCTCAGCCGGCATGACGATCGCCCGTGGGCAGTTCCTTGTAGAAGACGACCGTGTCATGCGGTGTGCCGTCCGGGTCGAGCGCATAGCGCGGGATCGTACCGACGACGGTCCATCCGAGCGCGCGATAGAGTGCTTCGCCGGCATCGCCGCGCTTCGAGTCGAGCGTCAGCAGGCGAAAGCCCGCGCTCCGCGCTTCGCGTTCGAGGGCGAGCATCAACTGCCTGCCGAGTCCCAGGCGCCGGCCGCGCCGATGCACCATCAGCTTCATGACGTCGGCGCGATGGGGCTGGTTCGGCGCCCAGGAAGGATGGAGTTGCACCGTGCCGACGACGCCATCCGCGTCCCGGGCAACGAGAACGATTGCGCCGGCGGCGGGCCTCGAGAGCAGTTTCCGCCACCAGTCCTCGGCCTGGTCGCGCGTGAGCGCGAGGAAGCTGACGGCGGCGCCCGATTCGACCGCGTCGAGGAGGACCTCGGCAAGCGAGGCGAGATCCGCCTCGCTCACCGGAAGCTTCAGCCGCTCGATTGCCTCAGCCATCTACCAGTACTTCGGGTAGGCCGCTTGACGTGTCGCGTTGTTATAGATGAGAGCGACGGCGACGATTACGAGCGCGCCGACGAGCGTCGGAAACAGCAGGAAGCCCCAGTCGGGGTGCGCGAGATAGACGATGACCGGGTTCGAGCCCGCCGGCGGGTGCGCGGTACGCGTCAGCATCATCACGGCGATCGCCGTCCCGACCGCCGGCGCCACCGACCACCAATGCGGCCCGAAAGCGGCGAAGAAGGCGAGGCCGATCAGCGAGCTCAGGAAATGTCCCGCGATGACGTTGCGCGGCTGCGCGAATGGCACGTCCGGGAAGCCGAACACCAGCACGCAGGAAGCGCCGAACGATCCGAGCACCAGCGCGACCGCGAGATGATCGGTCAGGAGGACGACCGACGCGATCGCGAGAAAGCCGCCGATCCAGGCGAGCGCCGCCGACTTGAACGAGGGTTGCGGCGGCAACGGCGCGCCATCGCCCTTCAACTTGGCAAGAAACGACATTCAATCTCCCTGGGTTATCGGGGCGGGGCCACTTCGCAGAGGAAAGTCTGCACGCCCGCGTCGTCGCGAAGCTCGAGCCGGTTTCCCTGGATCCGCCACTGCGTGCTGGCCAGCAGCGAGCGGCCCAGCTGTTTCTCGACCACGTCCAGCGGCGGCGGGCAGGCCATGAGCGTCGACATGCCGGATTTGAAGGCGATGCGGTTGCCATCGACCGTCACGCCGCCCGACATCTGGTTGCATCCAACGGTCGCCGACCAGGAATCGCGGCCGTCCTCGTTTTTCAGGATCAGCTGCGGCTCGCGCTTGCCCGGCGCGGCCTCGACCGGCTCGTTGGCGAGCGAGAGGATGCGCCATGGGGTGTTCATAAGCGTCGCGCCGACTGTCTGGCCCGCGGGGCTCTCCTGCGCGCCGGCGTTTGGCAACGGCGGAGCGGTGCCAGCGCAACCGGCAGCGAGGCAGAGAAGCAGGGCCAGGAGTTGTCGTGACATGGCATTCATGTGACCACGATCATCTTGGGGCCGCAAGCGTACGGCCGCCTTACATCTGGCGGAACAGGTGCAGGTAGTTCCGGCTCACCGGCAGGATTTCCTTGCGGCCTTTCAGGTGTATGCCGGCCGTCTCGTTATCGGCGCGGGTCACGTGGCTGACCGCCCGGAGATTGACCACGACCGACCGGTGGACCTGCGCGAACTGCGCCGGGTCGAGTTGCGCCATGAGCTCCTTCAGCGGGATGCGAATGAGGGCTTCGCCCGGCTCGCTCGCGTCACCGCGCCAGGCGACGCGCGTGTACTTGGTGTCGGCGCGGAGGTAATCGATCTCATCGACGGAAATCAACCGCAGCGTCTGGCCGACCTGGGCGCGGATCCAGCGAAGCGGTGCCGGGGAGCCGCCCTGGAATCTCGCGAGCTGTTCCGCGAGTTGAAGCAGGAGATGCTCGGTGTTCGACGCCGGTTGCGCGGCCGCCAGCCGTTCCTTGAGGCGCGCCACAGTCTCCGCGAGCCGCGCGGTCTCGACGGGCTTCACCAGATAATCGAGCACACCTTGCGCAAACGCCTCGACCGCGTATTGGTCGTAGGCCGTGACGAATACGAGGTGCGCCTGGCGGCCGATGTAGCGTGCCGCCTCGACACCCGAGATGCCCGGCATGTGCACGTCGAGGAAGCAGATGTCGGGTCGCCGGGATTCGAAGAGCTGGACGGCTTCGCGGCCATTCCGGGCCTGGGCGACGATCTCGAGCCCGGGCCATGCCTGCCTGAGCTGGCCCGAAAGCGCCTCGCGCAGCAGCGGCTCGTCGTCTGCGATGAGGGCGGTCGGGTGAATCAAACTCACGACTGCGATTCCTCGGCGGGCAGCTCCAGCTCCGCGCAGACACCGTGGGGGCGGTGCGCCGCGACGCGAAGCTCCGCATCCGCGCCGAATACGAGCTGCAGGCGCTCGCGGAGCGTCGCGAGTCCCGTGCCGAGCCCGCCGCCGGAATGCCGCAGGCCCACGCCCGTATCGCTGACCCGGATCAGGTAGCGAGTGTCCCGGCGCTCGACGCGAATCTCGATCTGCCCGCCTTCCTCGCTGGGGTCGATGCCGTGACGCACCGCGTTCTCAACCAGCGTGAGGATCGTCATCGGCGGGCAGCGGAGCGCGAGCATCGAGGGCTCCGCATGCACGACGAACTTGAGGCGGTCCGGCATGCGCATGTGCATCAGCTCGAGATAGGCCTGCACGAGCTGCAATTCCTGGCCGAGCGTCGTCACCCGTTCGTTGATGCGCGGCACCGCCGCGCGCAGGTACGCGACCAGGCTCCGCAGGACGGCGGAAGCCTGCGGTGATCCCGCGTCGACGAGCGCCTGGACGTTGGCGAGCGTGTTGAAGAGGAAATGCGGCGCCACCTGCGCCTGGAGCAGGTTCAGCCGCGCGTCGAGCGCCTGCCGCTCGTACTCGCTGCGCTCCAGGTCGAAGGCGAGCGCCTGCTCGCGCGCAAAGGACTCCCGCTGCCGCACCAGCGCGCCGAGCGCAACCCAGGGCGCGAGAAGCACGCTGATGCCGCAGAGCGCGCCAAATCCCTCCAGGCGGTCGGGAACTTCCCAGAAAGGCGGCGCGCCATCCGGCGTCGAAAGCATGTAGATCACGAAAGTCGAGATCGGCATTGCCACGGCAACGGCAACGACTTGCAGGACCCAGCGCCCCAGCCAGCGCGGCAGGCGTTTTGGCCATTGCTCGAAGAGGCCGAATACGAGCATGCCGATCAGCCCGAGCGCAATCGTGCGGACCAGGATCGACATCAGGCCGGATTTCCAGCCCGTGCCCAACAGGAGGCCAATGGCGACCGCGAAGGCAAGCGTGAACGCGACCCGGCGCCAGCCGAAAGTCAATGCGAGGCCGCGCGGCTTGGCGGGCAGGGCGGTTGCGTGCATGACGCGAGGATAATCCAGTCAGCCGCCAGCCGGCGCCCAGGACCTCCGGAAGCGCACGCGCCACAGCCAGTAGAACAGGGCGCCGAGCACGACCAGCATGGGGAGCGCAAGCAGGGGCATGATGCGGAGCGCAGGCGGAAACTCGTCCGCCTGGCCGATAAAGAAAGAGAGGGCCGCGATCAGGAGCGCGAAGCACATCCGCCACAGATGCCTCGCGATGCGCGATGCGCCCTGCGGAGCGCCGGAACGAAGGCTCCGAAGGTCACCTGCGCTCGCGATCAGGGCGATGATGCCGAAGAGAAAGAAGGGGAATGCAGGCATGCCCTGCCGCGCGCCGCCGTTCGTGACCGCCTCGAATGCAAATGCGAGGCTGCTGAAGCCCACTCCGGGCGCGACCAGCAGTGCACAAATCTGCAGCGCGCGCGATCCGCCTTTCGACGGACGGATCGTTGTCAGCGACGTGACGACGAGGTAGGCGGTCAACAGCGCCGCCGGAATATTGACGGCAGGCGCGACACTGCGTCCTGCCGCGACGACGAATCCCCCCAGCGCCATCGTCAACATCGCGTAAACGAACAACCGGCCGCTTCGCCGGTGCAGGCGTGAGCCCTTGGAAGCGAAGAGCGCGACGTATCCGAACACGAGCGCCAACGCGCCCGCGAAGATATGGATGGCGAGTGTCGCCTGCATGCTCGCGCCGGGCTACGCCGTGCTGGCGGGAGTCGCGGCGGCGGGTCCGCGGGCGCCGCGGATCAGCAGCCAGAAGATGATGGGCACCTCGCCCGTATAGAGGAGCATGGCGAACTTCGAAACGAACGGCGAGAGCTGCGGCAGGACGAGCGTCGCCGTCGCGTTGGCGAGGTAGCCGAAGCCTGCGACCATGAGCAGGTAGCCGAACACGCGCGGTATGAAGCCCGAGCGGATGACGAGCAAGCCGAACGGGAACAGCCAGAGGCCCCAGAACACGGAGGCCACCGTGATGCCGCGCGAGTGCAGGCGCATGAACAGGTAGGCGAGGGCGTCAAGCTCGGACTGCGAAAAGACCGACAGGAAATCCGCGCCTCCCGCCAGCGTGAGCGCTGCGATGTAGTTCAAGGTGTTGATGAAGACGATCGGAACGGAAACGAGCGCGCCCAGGATCACCAACTGCCGCGAGAGCATCACGCTGACCGGCTTGAACAGTCGGTAGAGCGCGAGGACCAGGAAGATGACGATGACCTGGTGTGCGAGATCGGCCGCGATGCCGAGGTGCAGCAACTCGCCCGACTGCCGGATGTTGTCGGCGGTTGCCGCGGCATTGCCGTAAACGACAATCTCGCTCGGCACGAACATGAGGCCGATCGGTGCGATGAGACCCAGGACGAAATACAGGACACCTGCCTGCCGGGCCTGTTGCTGAAGCGTTTTCATCGTGACGGTTCCCTCAGGAATCGATGTTGATGATGACTTTGCCGCGTGCGCGGCCGCTCTCGACGTAGCGGATTGCCTCTGGAACCTCGCGGAGCGCGTAGCGCCGGTCGATGACCGGCGTGACCTTTCCTGCCTGCATTAGCTCGCCGAGTGCAGCCAGGTCTTCCTTGTTCAGGTCTGCGAGCAGGAATTCCATGCGTTCGGAGATGAATGGAGAGAGGAGGATCGCCTTCAACGGACTGACCATCGGTCCGATCCACTGCGCGGCTTCCGGGCCGCCGCCGCCGATCAGGATGTAGCGGCCGCCCGACGCGAGCGCGCGCCGGTTCGCGAGAAGCGGGTGATTGCCGACGTTGTCGATGATGACGTCGAATCGCCGGTTGCCGGCGGTGTAGTCCTCGTGCTTGTAGTCGATCACCTCATCCGCGCCAAGGGATCGCACGAGTTCCACGTTCCGCGTGCTGCAGACGCCGGTGACGTGCAGGCCCTGCGCCTTCGCGATCTGTACCGCGAAGGTCCCGACGCCGCCCGACGCACCATTGATGAGGACCCTTTCACCGGGCTGGACACCGGCCTTCCGAAGTCCTTGCAGTGCCGTGATTGCCGCAATTGGGACGGCGGCCGCCTGCTCGAATGTCAGGCTATCGGGCTTGCGTGTGACGCTGCCGTCCGCGCGCGCGACCACGTATTCAGCGAACGCGCCGGTCCTTCCGCCGAAGACCGCGTCGCCCGGCTTGAAGCGCGTGACCTTGGCCCCGACTGCCTCCACCGTGCCCGAATAGTCGACGCCCAGCCGCAATTCCGTGGGGCGGCGAAACCCCGTTCCGATGCGCATGAGGTAGGGGGACCCGCGCATGTAATGCCAGTCGAGCGGATTGACCGCGGCAGCCGCCACCTTGACCAGGATCTGGTCGTCTGCCGGAACCGGCTTTTCGATGCGCTCGAGCCGCAGGACTTCGGCCGTGCCGTAGTCGCAATACGTGATTGCCTGCACTGGCCCCGCAGGGAATCCCGAGCCGCCGTCGCCGCAGGCGTTGTCCGAATTCCAGTAGGCGATGAGCATGGCCGCAACCAGGATGACGGGGATGGAGAGAGCGATCCATTTCAGGATGCGTTTGATCTTCATGAACGCGATATTGCGCGCGCATCAAGACGCTTGCGATGCGTTGCGACGAACGGGGGCAGGGCGCGCCTGAGTGACGCCGGCGGGCGACCGGCGGGCACTAGCTGCCGGCGGGCGGCTGCCAGAGTTCGACCTTGTCCTTGGCCTTGAAGAAGATGCCGCCGATGCCGGTGACACGTTTCATTCCTTTCTCCTTGCGGCCGCGAGGGCGATCGGCACGCCGAAGAGGAACATGTGCGAGAGCAGGTCGAGGCCAGCGGATACTGGCTTGAAGGAAACCGGGTGCGGGAACGCAGAGAGTGGCAGAACGACCAGGCGCATGGTGAAGAAAACCAGGATACCGAAGATCGCGCCGGCCAGTATCGGCCGCACGGTGAGTCTCTGCAGGCGCACCGCGATCGCGACAAAGAGGGCCGCCCACAGGTACGACATGATGAAGTGACCTGCCAGGCCGAGCGCGGCGGCGGGCGTGCCGCCAGCGTAGGCCTCCTCGCCCAGGAGGCCGCTCGCGACGGTCTGGAGCAGCCGCACCGGCCCCACGCCGTTGACCGCCGCGAAAATGAGCGCAAAGAGAATGTCGAGCGTGCCGCCGATCGTGCCGCCGATGAGCACCGCCCGAAGTCGTGAATTGCCATTCATGATTGCCTAGAATGATGCAGTACCGGGGAGGTCTGCACCATGCTCACGGGTTCCTGTCTCTGCGGAGCCGTCAAGTTCGAGGTCGAGGGCGAACTACCCCCGCCGGATGGCTGTCATTGCACGCAATGCCGCAAGGTGTCGGGCCACTACTGGGCGTCCACCGACATTCCGCGCACCGCACTCACGGTTCGCGGCGAGTTCAACGTTGCCTGGTTCCGGTCCTCCGAAAAGGTGCAGCGCGGATTCTGCTCGACCTGCGGGGCGACGCTTTTCTTTGACCCGATCGGCAAGGACTGGATCGCCGTTTCCATGGGGGCATTCGATTCGCCGACGGGCACGCGCCTCGCGAAGCACATCTTTGTCGCCGACAAGGGCGACTACTACGACATCACGGACGGCCTTCCGCAAAATCCACAGTAGCCGCTTTCACCGTGCGCGCCACAATTCGACGGAGCCTTTCCCGTAGTGGTCGACGACCACCCATCGAAGGAGCCGCTTGGGCATGCGCGGGCCCATCCTGGACGCCTGGAGCGCACGCGCGGCGTTCTCGACCAGCACCTTGTACTCTTCCTCGCATCGGGCAATCGCTGTCATTGCCAGGGTCACCGCGCACTCGATTTCGTTCGGGCGGGGCCATAGCGTTACCACACCGTCGAGCACGACGATGCCGCTGCTGCGTTCGAGCAACTCGGCGGCCAGGGCGAGGCGCTGCTCGGTCGCGGAATCGTCGATGACGAGCGTGTTCACTGCAGGGCCCGCTTTCGCTCTACGAGGTCCCACAGGTTGCCGTAGAGGTCCTTGAACACGGCGACAGTTCCATAAGGCTCGTCCCGGGGCTCACGCACGAACACGACGCCGCTCGCCGCGTAGCGCTTGTAGTCCCGCGCGAAATCGTCCGTGTAGAGAAACAGGAAAACGCGGCCGCCGGTCTGGCTGCCGATGCGGGAGACCTGTTCGGGCGTGGAAGCCCGGGCGAGGAGAAGCTGCGACTCGGTTGCACCGGCTGGTGACACGACGACCCAGCGCTTGTTCTGCTCGGGAACGAACGAATCTTTGACGAGCTTGAAGCCGAGCACGCCGATGTAGAAGGCGAGCGCTTCGTCGTAGTCGCGAACAACGAGCGAGACAAGCCCGAGCGATTGTTTCATGGCTTTGGTGGCCTCAGGCGACGGACGACAGGTCCTCTGTCCTGGCGGCCATTATGAGGTCGCGCTGCTGCTCGTGCCCCAGCATGAACGGATGTTCGCCAACCAGCTTGAGGCCGTACTTGTTGTAAAACGCGATGGCCTTCGGATTGCGTTCCCAGACGCCGAGCCACAGCCAGTCGCTTCCCGACGCGGCGGCCGCGGCGATTGCCGAACGCATCAATTCCTGCGCGACGCCTCGGCCCTGCCATTCACGCGAGACGTAGATCCGGTGGAGCTCGGCCGGGCGACTCGCGTCAACGCTGGCAGTCGCCTGCCCCAATCGCAGCTGCATGAATCCAGCCAGCACAGCCGACTCTTCGGCAAGCTGGATCACTTGCCGAGGATCGGACAATTCCAGACCCTGAATCTCGGCACCGAAGTTGTTCGCGCAATGCAACTCCATGTTCTCCGCAGAGTTGTGCATTGCGAACGCCTGGCGAAACGTGCGCTCGGCGAATTGTGCCAGGGACGCTGCGTCAGGCGGTTTCGCCTGTCGGAGCGCAATCACACCGGCTTGCCCGAGACATGGCTGGAAAAGAACGTGATGTCATGACCCGCAGGCTCGCGGACAGTGAAGACTTTGTGGTCGACCGCTGGCCGCGCCTCGATTGGCGAAGGAGCAAGACCCAGGGACGAAAGCCGCTCATGGGTCGCCTGCAAGTCGTCGACCATGAGGTCGAACGAAGCGTCACCGGCAGCGACCGATTCCTTCAAAAGCAGGATCAGGTGCGTTCCGCCCCGCATTTCATAGACGGACACCTTGGGCCCGTCGAATATGGGACGCATGCCGATCGTTCGCGTGAAGGAGGTCGATTCCTCCATCCGGTCGGTATCGAGAAGGACGTGTGCGACGCCTACTGCGGGTCGCTGGTCGTCGTCCTTCATATGTATCTCCAGGACACCGCCGTGTCGAAGTGGCGGGTGCGCACGTTTTTCAGGAATCCGGGATCGAGGTTCCTGGCATTGATGCCCATCGTCGTCGACTTCAAGCTCCGGCTCGGCGCCCAAGGCGTAATGACATCACGACATCATGATGGGCATGCTCGGCCGAACCCACAACGTGCCGACCAATCGCGGCGAATCCGTGCCTGCGATAGAAGGCCATGGCTCGCTCATTGTGCTCAGAGACGCCAAGCCAGACCAGATCATGCCCCTGGCTTCGAGCGTCGTTCATTGCGGTGTCCACCAACTGAGTCGCGACCCCAGTGCCATGAAAAGCCGGCGAGACGTAGAGCTGCCAGAGCTGGATCGGTTTCCGTGCAGGGACAGCCGAATGGCCTTGTCGCTGGAGGACGAGGAACCCGACGATTGCCCGTTCGGCCTGGGCAACGTAGACGAGGCCTTCGTGCGACGCCAGGAGGGGCTCGAAGCTGCGCGGGTCGGCGTGATCGTCCGCAGTTGCCTCGAATCTGACTGCCGCCAAAAGCGGTGCATCTGCGCTGTGTGCTTTCCGCACGAGCATCGACATGCCTACCAACGCATCGTCAGATCTTTTTCGCGCTAAGCACTACCTTGTCGTCCTTTGCCAGGCTTCGCTGTATTTCGAATCGTTGCGCCTTGCCGCAGATGTCAACAGAAACCTGTTCGATCGTTCCGCTTTCGCCCGACTGCTCCAGTTCGCCGCGTTTCAGGTTTGTAAGAGGGCAATGCGACTGGTCATACGCCAGCGATCGCTGGATGACTTGTATGGCTGCCTTGTCCGAATTCGCGTCGGTCGTGGCGGCGTTTGAAACACCGTACTGGACGGTGCCGGCACACGACGCCAGCAGCAAGCACGCGACCAAAACTGTTGTTGCGCGCGAAGTCATGAACAAGGTCTCCCTGCACATTTCGAATCGCCTGGACACACAAACTTGAAGCGCCCATGGCGCTAGTCGGCGCGACTCAATGCTGACGCAACCGATGAACTGCGAGCCACGAAACAGCGCAGAGCGCGATCGCGGCCGCCACGACTTCGATCCAGATGGTTGCGTTCATGCTTGCAGTATGGACCGCCATTGGAGCCCTGCTGTAGTGAAGCAGGCCGTCGAGACCCAATATGGCATAGATCGCCATCAGGATAAGTCCCAGGAAAGCAAAGCGACCTCGGTAGAGGAGGTAACCGGCAAGGCCCACGCAGAATATGGCAAGCCATGTGACATAGATCGACGTACGGGAGATCCACGCCGGCAGATTGGGATAGTCGGCCACGTATTCGGCGTTGTGAGCGAAGTGGAGGAGGCTGGCGCCGCAATAGAAGAGCAGTAGCCATGGAAGCGCGCGAGCGACGAACATCGGTGCACTGCATCGCATAGTTAGGTTTCACCGTTTTTCATGGTTGGGTGACGGTACAACTGTGAAACCAAACCGCGAAACGGGATCTGTCTCTCAAACGTTGCCCCGACTGAAAGCGCAAGTTTGATCGAGGGCTTGTTATCGCGGTCGATCAAGCTGATTGGCGCTTTACCATTGAAATGAATGACTGCGATCCTCTGAACTGCACGCACTGCCTCTGAGGCGTAGCCCATTCCCCAATGCTTGCGAATCAAGGCCCACTTGATTTCCGGTTCGGGCCAATCATTGGGATACCAGAGTCCAATTGCGCCGATGACAGTTTGAGCACTCGATTCGACGACCGCGTAGGGACCGTAACCGCGCAGCTGCCAGTGACCCACCATGCTGGCCACGGCGCGCCAACTCTCTCCCTCGGTGAGGGTGCGCCGAAAAGTATAGGTCGTGCACTCAGGGTCGCTGTAATGTTCGTGCATGGCGCTCCAGTCCTCATGCACGAACTGGCGCAGTGTCAGGCGAGCCGTCACAAGCGTTAACGGAATCGACATCAATGCGACGGGTGAATCTGGTGAAACCTAACGTCCGCGTTGAGCGGGCCGCGCACAGCGCGGCCGGCGCGCCGCAGGCGCACAATCTCTCCGCGCGCCTGCGGCGCGCTCGCTCACACACGTCACGGACCGCTCGAACGCATTGTTAGGCCGTATTCGCGCCGGCGCACGGATTGAACATGAACATCAGCTGCCGAAAAGCGGTACCTTCGCACAGGTGTCAGAGACGGCTGACAGCCTTCTGCGCCAGCGCCCCGACCGTTGCCATCGAAGGCAGTTCGTCGACGGAGCCAATTACATCCACCTCGACGTAGCCGTCTCCACGGGGAATGCTGCAGATAGTATGGGAGGCCACGTCGGGCCGTCCGGCCAGGATACAAAGTGCAGTTCCCACGGTCGATTGCTCTAGCCGCGCTCCCGTAGTCTTCCACTGCGCTTCCCGCGCTTGGCCGGTATTTCGAATCTTGATCGCCTGAGCGCCATCCATGCCCAGATTACTGACGATGCGAATGCTGACTGGATGAGTCGAACCTGCTCCGGACAGCACCACCGAGCATTCGTCCAAGGTCACGCCGGGGACCGCCTGCTTGGAGCCAGACGGTTCTTTCGACGCCTTTCCTCCGATGGCCGCCTGCAACTCCGCAACCGAGACGAGCTGGCAAGCCGACGAGGCTTGTTGAGCTTGAGTCGAGCCGACCGTTGCGGCGGTGAGCAGCGCCAAGCCGGCGAATGTGCGACGTAGTCGGCTCAATGATCCGAGGGATGCTTGTTCCATAGTGACTTCTCCTTGAGCATTGCATTCAGAAGCGAAGTGACCTGCTGCGTGTGAACTTGATCGTTAGCAGAGCGACAAGAGGGTCAAAATGCGGCCTAACGTCCGCGATCAGCGGCGGCGCGCAATCGGCGCGCCGCTTGCTGATCGAACCTGTTACTTGCCGCTTGCAAGTCTTGCAAGCGGCGTGAGGACAAGTGCCGACCGCTGCAGCGCATGGTTAGGCCGCTGACTGCTCTTCGGACTCCCAGCCTGGGAATACGAGCACAGCCGGGTGGCACCTCAATGCCCGAGCGAGGACCTTGGCCCTTTCGACACCGAGGCGGACCCGACCATTCTCAATTGCTGAGATGGTGGTCTGGGGGATGCCGGTGAGCTTGGCGAGCTGGTTTTGGCTGAGCTCCTGCAACTCGCGAACGATGCGCACGGAGTCGCCAACCGAAACCTTCACACGACGCTTGGCGGGACGAAAATCACTCATTTTCAGTGCCTCCGATAGTCATGTGGAGTTACTTCAACCACCTGAAACAGAAGCTGTGACGCAACCACGCGATAAATGATGCGGTACTGCAAATTCAATCGGGAGGAGTGGTGACCATTCCATTTGCCCGAGAGAGCCTCGTCCCGAAACCCGCGAATCGCCCCCAGGCCCAGGGGACCGGAAATCCTCGCAATGTCCTTCCATTTTTCATAACGCTTCTGGATCTCGAGTGGGGCTGAGTCCAGCTGCTTGCCGGTACGTGGGTGCTCCACAATCTGCCACATGCCGTATTGTGCCTAGACCATATATGGTCTGTCAACGCACTCCAATCAGCGGCCTAACGTTCGCGTTGAGCGACGCGCCGGTGTGCATTAGATGCTGGCACTCTATCTTTCCCGCGTTCGCTCCAACGCACTGTTAGGCGTCAACCCGCGACGAGCGCGAGCGCCCCAGCCTTCGATCAGTCCCGCACCGCCTCCAGCCAAAGTGCGTGTACACGGAAGTCTGCCGTGATTACGAAATGTCTTAGCACGGAGATGCCGATATTGAGATCAGTGGCGGAGTCCCCTTCGTCTATTGAAGCTGCAACGTTGGCGAGCGTCAATTCGGCGATCTCGAGTGACTTGAGCACGATGACGCTGCGCTTGGTCTCGCCACCCAGGCCGCCACCCGTTTCCTGCGACACGGTGCGGCCGTCAGTGAGCAGGCCACAGCGCTTGGCGTAGCCGCTGCTCACGAGCACATTCGCGCCGTTGCCCAGGTCAAAAGCGGCGAGCACCTGCTCGCCTTCCACGCGCACCGGAAAAACTTCGATGCCGTTGACCGTTTTCAGCTCGAGCCGGATGCCACGTGGCTCAGCCCGATCTCCCATCACCTCAAGTTCGCGGCGATCTATGTCGATTCGCAGGCGGGCGGCGTCGAACAGCTCGCGACCGAGAATCATGTCGAGGGGATGGCCGAGTAGCCGCTGGCCGACATCGGAAAGATCTGCAATCGCGACCGTCTGATCGCGAAGCGTGAGTCCGGCAGCGCTCAGCGTCACGCCCTTCGCCAACGGAACCTCGAAGTTCTTCTCTCCCGAGCCCTTCGCCGTAGCGACCTCCGAACTCGCGAGGCCGATCTTGCGAGCGACTTCACTATCCAGAATGCTGGCCTCGGCCGCCGAATCCAGCAGCGCTTCGACGGCGTGTCCGTTCACCTGCGTCGCGAACAGGAGCCGGTCACCACGCGTCAACTTCAGAGGGTAGACGGAAGATGCACGCGCCCGAGGCGGCCAGACGCAGGCTGCCGCGGTGAGCGCCCCCGTGATCAGAAAGTCGCGTCGATCGAGCATCGGACTACCCTCGAAATGAGTGCCGCGAGTTATTGACGCATAACGTCCGCGTTGAGCGGGCCGCGCTTTGCGCGGCCGGCGCGCCGCAGGCGCGACAATTGTCTGCGCGCCTGCGGCGCGCTCGACTAAACCTTTCACGTACCGCTCCAACGCATAGTTAGCTAACACGACAGTTACGGACGATCTTTAGTAGCACTTCGGCTGACTTGATCCAAGGTCGAAGCGACACCTCTTCAAAGCCTGAAAGCTCTAGACGATCGGAGTGACCTTGCGGATGGTAAACAAGTCTGTGTAGGGGTGCGTCAGCCAATATTTCCTCAGGCAGAGGTGTGTGCGGACCATCGACTAATGCTGTGACACTTGCGTCGACGTCGCGAAGGAGCTGGACTCTCGCTTTGTTGAGACCAGCGCATTCTGAGGCAGCAATCGTGAACATATCCGCGTTGCCGTATCCGTCGCTGACTGAAACGGTGTCGTCAATCCAATGAAGGGAATAAATAGGTTTACTACCGACGCCGTACTTCCAGTAGCCAAGTCCGCTGGGGATCTGATCTGGACCAAAGTGAACATCCACATTTGCGCAAGATGCGCAGAGTGCCGTTGCCGCCAAGAAAGATGGGATCCTCAATTCAAGCGCACGGTTCACGGGTAATAGCTAACGTCCGCGTTGAGCGACGCGTTGCTGGTTTGTGAATGAACTTGGCACTTTATCCATCCGGCGTTCGCTCCAACGCGTTGTTAGACGGCAGAGTTACCGGCAGTGCCGACCAGCGGCAACCACCACATGAGCGCCCCAACTGCTATCTTCAGTCCTCCGTCGATGGCCCACACGGCGCGCAGCGGGTAGCCCGAAATGCGCACCGCAGCCAACGCATTGACGGCGCAAACTACGCCTAATACCGCAGCCAACGGACCGAAGGCGGGCGCCATCGGGAGAAAGTGCATACCGACGACAACCAAGATTGCCAGAAGCACGGCGCGTTCGCCATGCGGGGCGAAGCGGCGGATTACGAATACAAGTGCTACCACTTCCGCGACGACCGCGGTCACCAGCCAAGCGACTTGAGCGAAGGTCGGCACCCCGTATGGGGCGGCGAGCCTCGCGGCACTCAGCGACACTGCAACCGCAGCAATCGTTGCGCCAAGCCCAAGCAACGCGTTTCGCGACCGAAACCAGATCGAACCAAGCACGATCGCTGCCCCGATAAGCATTACAAACAGTCCTCCGCTGCGGATCAGCGGATAGACGTCTGCATACGAGGGTGCCGACTCCACTGCATCAGTCCTGCCGTCTAACGTCCGCGATCAGTGGCGGCGCGCCGCTTGCTGATCGAAACCTTTGGGGGCTGCTTGCAGTTTCTGCAAGCGGCGTGACGACAAGCAGCCGACCGCTGAATCGCCTAGTTAGACCGCACTTGATGTGAGTCAAGTTAACCGGCCTTCAGTTCTTCTCTCAGGATCCGACGAAGCGTGGCCGCATCAACGGGGGCCGAACCGGCAACTCCACGCAGCGCTTGATTGATCAGAGTCTGGTATCCGATGCCTTCGGCATCGGCCTTGGCTCGAAACGTCATCAGCAGATCATTGTCCAGCATGATCGTGATGCGAGTCTTGCCTTTCGCCTCGGCCTGCAACCGCGCGAGGTGCGGCACATCCTTGGCTCGTTTGGATTTTGAAAAGTCGTACTGTTTACGCATACTGTGTGGCCTCTTTGCGAGTGGCTGGTCGCGCCTCGACCAGGCGAATCCGATCCTCACTCCGCAACGTATAGACGAGGCTGATCAAGCGCTGTTTCGTGCTAATGCCCAGCAGAATCCAGCGAGGTTCACTTTCCGCATCAGGATCGTCCCGGGCCTTGGCCATGGGATCCAATAGCGCCGTTGCGGCCTCTTCGAAACTCACTCCATGCTTCTTGAGATTCGATGCAGCCTTCTTCGAATCCCACTCAATGCCAATATGTATTGAGTATGCATATTAAGGCCCGAGATTGCAAGCGCGACCAGTTAGTGCCCCTGGGCAAGTGCGGTCTAACGTCCGCGTTGAGCGGGCTGCGCGAGGCGCGGTCGCCGCGCCGCAGACGCGATAATGGTCCGCGCGCCTGCGGTGCGCTCGCTTATGCACCTCACGGACCGTTCCAACGCATAGTTGGGCCGCACCGCGCTCTTCACTTGCGGGACCTGAATGCCCATCCACACATTGCGCCTGCGGCAACCGCAGCCACCCAAGACGCCCAAACTGGAACTTCAACGGCGCCTGCGTGAACCGGAACTTCATTTAGAGCACGGATCAATTGCCCCAACGCGATCAGGCCGAACACGATGCCCGACACCAGGACATATTTGCTGGTCATTGCGTGTACCTCTTATGTGCGGCCTAACGTCCGCGTTGAGCGGGCCGCGCACAGCGCGGCCGGCGCGCCGCAGGCGCGATAATGGTCCGCGCGCCTGCGGCGCAGGACTCTGAATTTGTCACGGACCGCTCGAACGCATAGTTAGGCATCACATCCGTCAGAGTTGCGGTCGCAGCTGTCTATAGTTAGCGCCGCGACTCGTCCGACTGCAACAATGCGTTACATATGGTGGCTATAGGATCCATGCTCCCGGAAGTCGGGCGGAGCCAAAGCTGATTCTTCCAGGCATACGGAGCTTTCGGAGCGGCCGATTGCTCCAACACTATTGCTCCATCCCGTCCGTCTAATGAAAAACGTGACACACGATCCTTGTAGCGCAGCGTTACCGACCATGACCCAAATGCTTCGTATGAGTACGAGTGATCGAGAATCTGGGCGGGGAGTTGCTTGAGCCTTTTGGCTAGCTCCCGCATGAGCTCAAAGTGCGCGACCGGGTAGTCGTGCGAATCCATGCGTTGCCCAATGTGATGCCTAACGTCCGCGATCAGCGGCGGCGCGCAGTCGGCGCGCCGCTTGCTGATCGAAACTCCGGGGGGCTGGATGCAGAGACTGCAAGCGGTGTGACGACGCGAGCCGACTGCTGCATCGCATAGTTAGGTATCTTGTCAGGCAGCCACGCGCGAGACCCGCAATTCCTTGCGACGCTTTTCCGCATGCCACAGATCGTACTGCGTTTGCTGGTTCATCCAGCTCTCGGAACTGGTACCAAAAGCAATCGACAGTCGCACCGCCATCTCAGGACTAATGCCGGCACGACCATTGAGCAAAGCCGACAACGTCTTGCGACTGATGCCCAAGGCAGCGGCCGCATCGGTAACCGAGAGATCCAGCGGCTCGAGACAGAGCTTCCGGATGATCGCACCAGGGTGGGGAGGGTTATGCATCCTCATGGGCTACCTCAGTGATAATCCTCGTAGTCGACATCTACTGCATCCTTGCCCTCAAATCGAAACGTGATCCGCCAATTGGCACGTACGGTAACCGACCAAGTGCCGCTGCGACCACCTTTCAATGGATGAAGCTTCAAGCCCGGCAGTGCCATGTCTCCGGGAGCCGTCGCAGCATTCAGTGCCGCCAGAATCAGGCTAAGACGCTCGGCATGCGGCGCCTGAATCCCGGCTTTCGATCCGGTCGCAAAATACCTAGCCAGGCCTTTGTGGCGGAATGACCGAATCACGACCCGGAGTGTAACCCATAACGTTACGGGTTACAAGACACCTAACGTCCGCGATCAGCGGCGGCGCGCGCTCGGCGCGCCGCTTGCTGGTCGAGCCCTCGGGAAGCCGCTTGCAGTTCCTGCAAGCGGCGTGACGACGAGCGCCGAACGCTGCATCGCATAGTTAGACGTCGCTCGTTACGCGCGCTTCTTGTGCTTAGCGATGAGATCGCGGACTTCTGGCACGAGCTCGGTCGGGACCGCCATCAGGGTGCCTGACGGGTCTTCCGTTGCAGCTTCGTCGTCTGCGACCGCTTCGTCCTCAGTCTGGGACTCGTAATGGCCGAGCACGCGCTTGACGCGCTGCTCATCCCACCCAGGAGGGAACCGGTTCTTGGTCATGGACGTAGTTTGCGCCTGCGGCGCCGGTAGGCCAATGCGGGTTTGCCACGAAGGTCGTAAGCCGTGATCACAAATACACTTTTCGGCTCTGGGTCTGCGACATAAATCACTCGTAACAGGCGGCCGGCCCGAGTCCGCCCAATGGCCACCCTCGATCCGTCGCTACCGGCGCGGTCCTCGCCGGGCCGATCCAGAACCTCCTAGACCTCGGACTCCGCGACATTGTGCTTGCAGATATGGGGCTGGCCGGTCGCGGGGTCGATGTAGTAGCGGACCTTCACAAGTGAATCATCCGCTGCCTCATCGAGCGACGTCTAACGTCCGCGTTGAGCGGGCCGTGCAAGGCGCATGACGAGCGCCGCGGGCGCTACAATGTTCCGAGCGCCCGCGGCGCGCTCGCCGAAGCTTCTAAAGGACCGCTCCAACGCATAGTTAGACGGCGAACTGCATAACTTACTCAATGAATGTCCAGGTGTCGGCTCCGTCGAATTTGCGAACCGGCAAGGAGCTCAATACTGCAGGTTCAAAGTTGCGCATGTTAATTCCCACATAGTCCTGCGTGCTGTCTAGCGGCTCCCAATGCGTATTACAGCCGCAGACCCTGCACCGAAGGTTTCGCAATGTTTTGTCACCCCAGACATACCCGATCGTGTTTTCAGGATGGCCGGAGATGCGCACAGCCAACCGGGGGAATCGCGCCCAAAGACCCGCAGTGCGGCGGCAGACTGAACAGTTGCAGGAGATGACAGCCGACGGCAGATTCTCGACTTCGATGGTGACTGCTCCACAGTGACAACTGCCGACATACATGGCTGGAGGTTCGCCGCCTGATCAGCGTTGCACTTCGAAGTTGATGTCACGCGTCACTAGCAAACGCTCGATGAGTTGCTATCTGCCAGTAGTTTCCCCAAGAGTCTCTGATCATCGATCTTCGGTCTCCGTACGGCGTTTCTCCAGGTTCTTCGATGGAGGTGGCGCCAAGTGCGATTGCTTTGTCATGAGCTCCATCTACATCCTCGACGTAGACGTACAGGAAGGACATGGTCGGCATCCGTGCCAAGGTACCGCCAACCATGATGAGACTATCTCCGATTCTCAGTTCTGACGGTCGATTCTCGTTGTACTCGCCCTTGGCGCCAAATACCTCCTTCAGAAATTGCACCATCTTGTGCGGATGATCGACAGATAGTCGGGGTATTACAGGAGGCCACCCCGGAGGAACATGAGAATTGCTAGAGCTCATGGCTGCATTCAGGGACGCCTAACGTCCGCGATCAGGGGTGGCGCGCAGTCGGCGCGCCGCTTGCTGAGTCAGCAATTTGGATTCCGCTCGCAAGTCCTGCAAGCGGCGTGACGACAAGCGACGACTGCTGCATCGCATTGTTAGGCCGCAGTTGTGCGCGATCAGCCATAGCAAAAAACATCAAGCTTATTGCCATCCAAGTCGCGGAAGTAGGCGGCGTAAAAGCCATCACCACCTTCAGTACGTAGGCCGGGGGCGCCTTCGTCAATGCTGCCGAGTTCCAGTGCCTTCTTATGGAGCCGATCAACAGTGTCACGCGAGCCTGCGGATATGCCAGCCATAACGCCATTTCCAATTGTTGCAGCTTGGCCATCGTAGGGCTTGAAAATGCAGAGCATTGGTTGGTCTAGGCTTGCGGCCCAACCATAGCCACGACTACCGAACTCCATCAATCTCGTGACACCCATTTCAGCTAATAGGGAGTCATAGAATGCTTTTGCACGATCAAGGTCATTAGTGCCGAGCGTGATGTAACCGATCATAGCAATCTCCTAGGAGCTGAAATGCAGGGTGGTTGTTGATGCTCGTTTAGAACTTGGTCTGCGGCTTAACGCCTGAATTAAGCCGACCCGCGAAGCGGGTTCGGCTTGAATGAATTGTTAGGCCGCACTTGCCGCGCCATTTCAGTGCTGCCCTTAGGACTGCGGGTCGAACCCGAAGACGCGCAGTTCTTGGTCGCAGCGACAGGCCGTGGCGATGCGCGCCGCCCACGCGATGGCCTCATCGCGCGAAGGCAGTTCCAACACGGTGAAGCCGTCATCGAGCTTGGGCGCCCAAGGATAGCCGCCCATTGCAACCGCGCCGTCAGCAGAGACGAGTATGGGCGGTACGTCTTCGTCGATTCCGCCGCCGAAGACGTAAACACCGGCGGCTTTCGCCTCATCAATCACAGCGTGTGCGTCGCGGCCCACCGCTCCCCATTCGCCATCGGGCACAACCATCGCCGCGCTTGGAAAAGAGATCAGGTACTTGGCCATGGTGCTCCTTCTGGGAATTGATGGCGGTCGTGAAGCCTGTGTGCGGCCTAACGTCCGCGTTGAGCGGGCCGCGGTGCAGCCCGACCAGGCGCCGCGGGCGCGATAATCGTCTGCGCGCCTGCGGCGCGCTCGCGCGAACCCGTCACGGACCGCTCCAACGCATAGTTAGGTGTCGCGCCTGGACGCCGCGAGTTGCTCGATATAGCGCACAAAGCTTGGGTCCTCGCCACGGAGTAGTTGTGGAAGTCTGGACCGGAAATGTGGGTTATGACACCACTCAAGAATGAAGTCTTCCCAGGAGTTCCAACGGCGCGCCTGCTTAGCAGACATATCTTCCTCGAACAATAGTAGGTACGCCCGCTCAAATAGTGATACCAGCATGGTAAAGATGATCAACTGCCGTTCCTTCTGCTGTTCATCAAGAGTTGGCGTTACCTCATCAGAAAAGAGCCTTAGATCTGGATTCTCCAACGCGACCTTCAGGAAATCCTGATAACTATCTGACAGGAGTTGGTACACCTCTTCCTCTTCGTTTTCGCGCTCCTTCCGTTGCTCAAACAAAAATACTGCAATGGCTAGTGGCAGGCCTATTACGGTCACCACGTAGCCCATCAGTTCCCAGGTCTCCATTGACACCGCGATAATTCTCTCGACACCTAACGTCCGCGTTGAGCGGGCCGCGGTGAAGCCAAATTAGGCGCCGCGGGCGCAATAATTTCTCGGGCGCCCGCGGCGTTCAACGCCGAACCTATCACGGTCCGCTCGAACGCATTGTTAGGCACCAGTGCGCCCCGGAGGGTTGGCCTGAAACCACTCGACGATGCTTGGCATGTGCTGCTCGAAGTTGCCGGGATACGAGAAATTGAGCACGCCTGCGCGGGCTGAACTCCGGTTCTCGAAGTCATGTGTTACGCCCGCTGGAACGAGCACGAAGGAACCCTTTTGGGCCTCTACCCAGGTATCAGCGACAAGCACCGACATAGTGCCTTCGATGACGTAGAAGATGTCGTCCTCAGGATGCGAATGGGCGCCTGGTCCTTTGGTATGTGGCTCGAGCCACCATTCCGAGATGGAGTAGCCCTCGTTCGTCTCTTGACCGTCCGCCTTGAAGACGGCGCTTATCCGGCCCATGGCATACGAGCGGCCCTCGCCTGGGGCTAGCACGACTGCGGGCCTAGGTTGGGATGGCTGCTCCTTGCTCATGCAGAGTCCTCTTCTCTGGTGCCTAACGTCCGCGATCAGCGGCGGCGCGCAGTCGGCGCGCCGCTTGCTGATCGAAACTTCTGGGTGTCGCTTGCAGGCGCTGCAAGCGGCGTGACGACGAGCGGCGACCGCTGCATCGCATAGTTAGGCAACAGAAACCGGAGGCTCATCGTGTCTTGCCTGACGGCCTTGTGTCGTGCTGTGGCAGTGTGTCAGTGATCTCGTGCCAGGCGGCTTTAGATCCAACAAAGATGTGTTCAGTGGGGCGAACACCAGGATCCACATCGAGCGGCCCCAACGCTATATCAGTGAGTTTTCCGTGAGCGGGACCTCCAAGACTGGAACCGCAGATTCGGCAGAACGCCCATCCGATACCCGGCGATGTTTCATAGACGGTTAGAAGGTCCTGCCCCGACAACCAACGAAAGTGTTCAGCGCCAATCTTTGCGTAAGTTGCGAAGGCGGCTCCATGAAATCGCCGACACATTGAGCAGTGGCAGTTGCCCACATCGGTGAGAGGGCCATCAATCTCATACCGAATCCCACCGCATAAACACCCGCCTTGAACTTTCACGCTTCCGTATCTCCTGTTGCCTAACGTCCGCGATCAGCGGCGGCGCGCAGTTGGCGCGCCGCTTGGCCTGGATGCAAGCGGCGTGACGACAAGCGCCGAACGCTGCATCGCATAGTTAGATCTGCTCACCATCTCCACCAGCTTTCGGAGCTCAACGGATTGCTGTTATCTGGGACCTTGTCGGGCTTGCTGCCCCGCGGAATATCTAGACTGCGCCAGTACTCGGTTGGCCGCAACATTCGAGTTGAGCGGGCCATCCTGGCCAAGCGAGCGATGAAGCGGTCGTCATAGGTGAGCAACACATCGGCTCCGCCTTCAATGGCCTCGGCCAAGATGTAACAGTCATCTTCGTCGGAGTGGAATGCGCGAAAGGAGTCGGCGAGAGCATTGACGCGATCTGAGTTCGGAGGCCTTACAACATCGAAGTTGGCTGTTAAGAACCGTCGATGAAGATCCAGACGTTTAGGGTCCTGGATACGGAGACATTCTGCCTTGGAGCGCGGCGTACTGTGCAAGGTGCCGGCCAAGTACAAGTAGGTGCGGAAAAGGGCCTGCCGTTCGTCAGCCAGTGGATCGATCGGTTCACTAATACCTTGCATCGCGTCGATTATGAAAGTCAGGCAATTGGAGTCGGCGCTGACAATCACTGTGGCTCAATTTGAGCAGATCTAACGTCCGCGTTGAGCGGGCCGCGGCAGAGCCGCACCAGGCGCCGCGGGCGCTAAGATCTTCCGAGCGCCCGCGGCGCCCACCGCCAAACCTTTCACGGCCCGCTCCAACGCCTAGTTAGATTGCCGAGCCTAAGTTGACCGTATGTCAGAACTGACATATACTGCATTCCGTGGTTGTTGCTGACAAGCCGGTGGTATGGCTGCATGGGGAAATCAAGACTCCGCCCTTCGGAACGGCCGCCAGGATCGAAGCCGGGTTGTTGCTTAGAAGGATGCAGCGTGGCGAGTCTTTGGGAATGCCCCATTCGCGACCCATGCCTGGAATCGGAAGGCGCTGCCACGAGTTGCGTATCAAGGACACCGCCGCCAACTGGAGGATTGTCTATCGCACGGACCGAGATGCAATCGTGATCGGAGCGGTGTTTGCCAAGAAGACGCGCACCACCCCCAAAGATGTGATTGCAACGTGCCAAAGGCGTTTTCGGGAGTATGACGATGCGTGCAAGTAAGAGAGCCAAGCTCACGGGTCGCGGCTGGAAAGTAGGCGATGCCAAGGAGTTTCTGGATCTGTCTGCGGAGGAGGCTGCTCTGATCGAGCTGCGCCTCAAGCTGGCGGAAGGACTCAAGGCCCGTCGAAAGCGCAAGCGCCTGACACAACACGATCTGGCTGCGGCCGTGCAGTCTAGCCAGTCGCGAGTCGCCAAGATGGAGTCCGGCGATCCCACCGTATCCATTGACCTGTTGATGCGGTCACTCATCGCACTGGGCGCCTCTCGACGTGACCTCGCCCGAATCATAGCGCCGGGCTGACTCTCGGCAATCTAACGTCCGCGTTGAGCGGGCCTCGGTGAAGCCCAATCAGGCGCCGCAGGCGCGACGATGGTCCGCGCGCCTGCGGCGCGCTCGCACGAGCCTTTCATGGGCCGCTCCAACGCATAGTTAGGTGGCGCGAACAAAGGGTTAGTGGCTTGGTTTGCCAAAGATCATGGCAAAGATAAAGGCTAGAACGAAGTATGGGAATGCCCCAAGCATGATGTTCGTGAAGACGAAATTCTTATCGGCTTGAGGCGAGCTTCGAGTGACAAACTGAGGATTGCGGGCGTTACGTTCGACGAAGCGTCCGTACAGAAAGCGGAGCAAAAGAAGTTGATGCAATGGGGCTACCCCCGCGGCGATGTAGATCGCCATGCGCGTGGTCATTTGATTCGAGTACGCACCACCTATTGCGAACCCGAACAAAACGACTGCAATGAACAAAGCACTTTTTGCGAAGGCGGATTGCACGAGAAAACGGCCGATCAAGGGGGAAGCGCTGCTCAGAAATGACACACCAAACATCATAAAGAAGACTAGGAAGAACTCTGGTGAAGGATCGCGCATCGCGCCACCTAACGTCCGCGTTGAGCGGGCCGCGGGAAACCCAAACCAGGCGCCGCGGGCGTCACAATTGTCCGGGCGCCTGCGGCGCCCATTGCCAAACCCTTCACGGACCGCTCCAACGCATTGTTGGACGGCACTTTGTCATGGCGATGGGTTCCGACTTGCCTGAATGTCTTTCTTTGTCATCTGTGGCAAGTCATCCGCGATGTGGTCCCAAGGGGCCTTAAATTCTATGTAGATGTGCTTGTCTGGCCTGATGAGGGGATCATCATCGAGTGCGCCTGCTGGTATCTCGAACCAGGGCTCCACAGTTTTTGATGGGTTCGGCACCTGTGAGCCGCAGCGACTGCAGAAACTAGTGTCATATGGGGGAGGCGATTCGCTTACCGGACGTTCGTACGTCTTGATCAAGTCCGCGCCTTGAAGAAGACGGAAATCCTCACGACGCACTCCAAGCCAGGTGAGGTAGGCAGATCCGCTGACTTTTCGGCAACGAGTGCAATGACAAAGCTCAAAGGGTCCGACCGCGCGTTCGATCTCGAATCTGACGCCACCACAGAGGCAGCTACCGCGGAGCATTGCACACCCCCTCTCCTAGTGCCGTCCAACGTCCGCGTTGAGCGGGCCGCGGTACAGCCCGACCAGGCGCCGCAGGCGCCACAATTGTCCGGGCGCCTGCGGCGCCCTTCGTCAAACCTCTCACGGCACGCTCCAACGCATTGTTAGGCCGCATGTGCTTCAAGTTGCCGCCAATACGGCTGGTACGGTTCAACAGTCGTACCCGGCAATTTGCTGAGCGCCTCAACGTAGCTGGGTCGCGTGACAGTCAAATAGTACTTAAGCTTCGCCGCGTCAAATTTACGGAGAAGTTCGGGGAGGTTGTGGATGTGGTCTGCCTCAATTGCGCAGTACTTAGCATCGCCTTTTCGGGCGGCCACGCGGATGGACAGGCATGCGATCTCCAATATCTGCGCCAGCGCTTCCCTTACATCGGCCGGATATCCCAAGCGCATCTTCATGCGGCCTAACGCTCCGCATCAGGCGCGGCGGGCGAACGCCCGACGTGCCCGACTGTCACCTCCCAACCCGCCCGCCGTCGCCTGCATGCGGTGGTTAGGCTTCACGTCTGTGACCTGAGCGATGCCCTTGGCGCTGTCATGCGTCAAGCCGCTTTTCGTAGGGTACCTCTTCACCATGCTCGAGATACCGCCGTAGTATCCGAAGATACATGGCCCAGCAGTGGCAGGAGACTCGCCAGTGCTCATTGGGCGTCGGCCAACCCGTATGGTAAAACTCGAGCTGCGTAGAATTAGCGCGACCTTTCAAACGAAAGCCCACGCGGGTTCGAAGCCAATCCGGATCGGCCTTGACCATCTGAAGTTCGAATTCCGTAGCGGGCACGACCCTGGTCACCCGAGCGCGCCAGTCGTAGTCAGGTCCAAACCAGAGTGCGAACTCCGCGCCCTCCGTTGGCTGCCCTGAGGAGCGCTCGGTCCACCACAAGTCGAGACCATGAGGCGTGCTGATGGTTTCGTAAACCCGGTTCACCGGTGCCTTGATGGGGAGATCGTGATAGATGTCAGCCACGTGTGCCTCTAAGAAAGCCTAGCGCGCTCCGTGAAGCCTAACGTCCGCGATCAGCGGCGGCGCACAGGCGGCGCGCCGCTTGGCCGCGATGCAAGCGGCGTGCCGACAAGCGCCGAACGCTGCATCGCATTGTTAGGCCGCAGAGACTGACAGCTTGACCCCGAGACTCTGCAGCACCTTGAGCACCGTGTCGTAGCGAGGCTTGGCGCCCGGTGTGAGAGCCTTATAGAGGCTCTCGCGACCAAGACCCGACTCTTCGGCAATGCTACTCATACCACGCGCTTTTGCGACGTTTCCGATTGCCGCAAGGAAGACGTCCGGATTGGGGTCCTCGAGTGCAGCGGTGAGGTATTCCGCAACCACCTCGTCGTTAGTGAGGTAGACGCTAGGATCAAATTCCTTCAGCTTGGGCATGGTTGTCACTCCAATTCCGCGAGTAGGCGTCTGGCGCGGGCAATGTCCCGTTGCTGGGATGATTTGTCGCCACCACAGAGCAAGATAATCACAATTTCTCCACGCGGCGCGAAGTAGAGGCGGTAACCGGGGCCAGCAAATATCCGCATTTGATGCAGCCCGCCACCCAAACTCTTGCTGTCACCCAAATTGCCGAGTCGTACTGAATCCAGCCGAGCCAGGATCCGGGCCGTGCCCTTTGCGTCCCGCAACCCAGCCAACCACTTGGAGAAGACCTCGGTTCGCTGGATCTGGTACACATGCCGAGTGTATCCAAACGGATACAGCGACGCAAGTGCGAGAATCCTGCTCTCTGCGGCCTAACGTCTGCGTTGAGCGGGCCGCGGTACAGCCTTGCCAGGCGCCGCAGGCGCCACAATAGTCCGGGCGCCTGCGGCGCGCTCGTTGAAACCTCTCACGGACCGCTCCAACGCATAGTTAGATGTCACGAAGCCCAATCGAGCTTGAGCTGCTTCTTTTCGGCCGCGCAGTCCCGCAAATACAGGTTAATGAGGTTCTGATACGGAATGCCGCACTGCTGCGAAAGACTCTTGAAGTACTGGACCGTATCGCTATCAAGGCGAATCGTGATCTGGCGCTTGGGCTTGCTCAGATACGGGTTCGGTTCGGACTTGGAAAAATCGTAGCGCTTTCTCATGGTAGCCACCTGGAGTATTCACGTCGTTCCGAGGGATCTGCTTTTCGAGCGGAAATGATTCTGATGAGGCGCTCCGACTCCCGAAAACTGTGGCAAACCACCAGTAATCGCAGCCGAATGCTCAGACCAACAAGAATGTAACGGTCGTCGCCGATTGAGTGGTCCGGGTCGGACACCCGTCGCGCATTCTCATCCAGAAAGGCGGTCCGCGCCTCCTCAAATGCGACTCCGTGCTTACGCTGATTGGCCCGATTCTTGCGCTCATCCCACTCGTAGCGCAGATCATCCATACCGACAGTGTAACTACAATGTAGTGCGTGTCAAGAGTGACATCTAACGTCCGCGATCAGCGGCGGCGCGCAGTCGGCGCGCCGCTTGCCAGGCGGGCAATCTGGAGTCCGCGCGCGCATCTTGCAAGCGGCGTGACGACGCGCGACGACCGCTGCATCGCATAGTTAGGTGGCACCTTGATCCCTTACCCCAATTGGCTTGGGGCCGTTTCGAAAGGAGGTTACGAGCAAGACTGCCAATACGCTCGGCACTCCAAAGATCAACAACGTCATGACCAGAGGGCCCACGATATATACGGTTGCGCCCTCGCGAAGTGCCAGGAAAACAATCCACACCCACCCAAGTAATCCAGAAAGCAAGACTGGGAGCACCACTACACGGAGCCTCTTGATAACTAGCCGAAGTGCGACAGCCCACAACACAACGGCATACGTGAATAGGGCGAGACTGAGTAGGCGTTCTCGCGTCCCTACCGCGGCTCGGAGCGCGCCCAGCTCGTTCGAGTCGAATGCCTCCGGAAAAAACGTCGTGCCGACTGCCATTGCCGTTATGGCGACAGCCAGTACTCCCACCCATATGCGCATGAATGCTATGACGACTTGGCGGTCTGACGAGGTCAAGTGCCACCTAACGTCCGCGATCAGCGGCGGCGCGCAGTCGGCGCGCCGCTTGCCCTGGTTGCAAGCGGCGTGACGACAAGCGCCGAACGCTGCATCGCATAGTTAGACCGCGTTCCACTTATCGAATCAGCAAATCTAACTGGCCTGCATCTAGACCGGCTTTGCGGTAATACGTGCGGCATAACTCAAGAACGCTAAATCCATCTTCATACGCCGCAAAGCCGCCTTCGACTGGCTTGTCCAAGTAGATCAGGCCGCCCTCGACCATGAACACAATCAGAGCTGGCTCAGGCGAATCGTCGGCGATGACCAACGTGTGAGCTTCGCCGGCGGGCTCGTAGATGAATGTCCCCGGCTTTGCAACCCAATCATGCTCCAGGTATCGCCAGTGCCCAGCCAGGGTATAACCGCGCACGGTCCCGACGTGATAGTGAACCCCGAGTTTGGCGCCGGGTAATCCCTTCAGAACGACGCTGAATCCGCCAGACGTAACGTTGAAGCAGCAAGGCTGGAACCAGACTCCGTCCGCATATGGAACCCATCGGCGTTGGTCTTGGACGTCGATGTTCGCAGTGAAATGCTCGCGACTTCGTCGATTCGCATCGAGACCATCAGTGACACTGCTGAATGTTGTGATCGGCATTGCGTTCTCCCTTCCTCATGCGTCACCGGTCTGATGGGTCAGTCACCATGCAAAGACTTGACGTGCAGGTCCCAATAAGCGGTCTAACGTCCGCGTTGAGCGGGCCGCGCACAGCGCGGCCGGCGCGCCGCAGGCGCTATAATTGTCCTGGCGCCTGCGGCGCCTACCGCCAAGCCTCTCACGGACCGCTCCAACGCATAGTTAGGCAACTTCATTGGATTTGCACGCTAGCGCTATTGCGTTCCTTCGAACCGATAGTGGTACTGACGGCCATCCGGCAATTCGGTAAAGCCAGAAGGAACGAGACCTTTAGCGAGAAGCGCATCCAGCACGATTGTCATCGCAACATCTTGCGGAAAGACCTCGTCGCGAAAGGTCAATGTATTTGCGACGAAGAGTGAATGGGGCTCTCCTAACTTCGAGGGCAACATTGAGGCGACCTGGTCAAGTAGTTCTTCGACACTATGGCTCAATGTCGGCATCAGTTGCCTAACGTCCGCGATCAGCGGCGGCGCGCAGTCGGCGCGCCGCTTGCCGATTGAAACCTATACGCAGCGCGGCCTATGCCTGCAAGCGGCGTGACGACAAGTGCCGACCGCTGCATCGCATTGTTAGGCAACTCAGACGACACGTTTGCCGAAGGCGAGTTCGACTTTAAGTCGCCCGCCCAGTGCCTGGACCGCGCTTTGGAGTGTTTGCAGCGTAACCGAGGGGTTATCCGGATCAAGTAGGCGGTCCAAAGCCGAACGGCTCGTATCCATCCGCTTGGCCATTTCAGACTTGCTGAGTTTGGCCTGGCTCATCTTCTGGATGAGTCGGTACGCGATGTAGCGCTTCACTGCCACTACCGTGGCATCCTCGAGCAGGCCTTCCTCCTTGAGGAAAGAATCGAAGTCGCTACCGATGTTTCTCTTACCCATATTCAAGACCTCAACTTGGCCAATCTGCGTTTCGCAACGGCGAGCTCTCTTGGCGGTGTATTCCAGGACTTCTTCACAAAGCCATGTAAGAGCACGATCTGATCGTTAAAAACCGTAAAGAACGTCCGAGCAATTCCGGAGGGGATGTGGGATCGCAACTCCCATAGGTTGTCTGACATCTTTCGAACAAGTTGCATTCCGATCGGCCACCCAAATTGCAGCGTCTTCACGTCCTCGCCAATAGCCTTGCGCTGCTCCTTGGGGAGATCCTTGAGCCAATCCCTGACCGGTTCACCACCGGAATCAAGCCGAAAGAACGCGACTCGAATAGGGCGATCAATCGGCATCTACGAAATGTACCAGAAATGGTACAGATGTCAAGAGTAAGGCAATTCTCTGAGTTGCCTAACGTCCGCGTTGAGCGGGCCGCGCGAGGCCGTTGCAGCGCGTCGCAGGCGCAAACTCTTCCGGCGCGCCTGCGGCGCGCTCGCTCAACGCTCTCACGGCCCGCTCCAACGCATAGTTAGGCGGCACGTGGCACTCGTAGACGCCACGCCTCGAAACGCCGAAACACCCTGAACGAAAGCCACGCCGGCAGCGCTAGCACAGAGAGCAACCCGAGAAGGACAACCACCGTTTGTAACGGTGAAGGAAGAATCGTGCTGTGGGGGCCGGCGAGGAGCATGACTGGGAAAAATAGAGCTGCCGCAACGGCGGGAGCCGAAAGTAGAAACGTAAGAACTGCCAGGGCGACGCTTTTCCACACCGAAGAGCTCCTCGCTGCGAGTAACCCGACCCTTGCTCGTGCCGCCTAACGTCCGCGATCAGCGGCGGCGCGCAGTCGGTGCGCCGCTTGCTGAGCGCTCACTGTCCGCACCGGAACCCGTCCCTGCAAGCGGCGTGCCGACGCGCGACGACCGCTGCGTCGCATAGTTAGGCAACAGGAACCGGATGCTCATCGTGTCTTGCCTGACGGCCTTGTGTCGTGCTGTGGCAGTTTGTCAGTGATCTCGTGCCAGTCGGCTTTAGATCCAACAAAGATGTGTTCAGTGGGGCGAACACCAGGATCCGCATCGAGCGGCCCCAACGCTATATCAGTGAGTTTTCCGTGAGCGGGACCTCCAAGACTGGAACCGCAGATTCGGCAGAACGCCCATCCGATACCCGGCGATGTTTCATAGACGGTTAGAAGGTCCTGCCCCGACAACCAACGAAAGTGTTCAGCGCCAATCTTTGCGTAAGTTGCGAAGGCGGCTCCATGAAATCGCCGACACATTGAGCAGTGGCAGTTGCCCACATCGGTGAGAGGGCCATCAATCTCATACCGAATCCCACCGCATAGACACCCGCCTTGAACTTTCACGCTTCCGTATCTCCTGTTGCCTAACGTCCGCGTTGAGCGGGCCGCGGTACAGCCCGACCGAGCGCCGCGGGTGCCACAATATTCCGGGCGCCCGCGGCGCTAGCTGCCAAACCTGTCACGGAACGCTCCAACGCATTGTTAGAGGGCACACTTCATTGTCTCAATGTTTCGTCCACAAGAAGACATGAGCCGAAATACTTGATGGCCGACCAGAGCGGCACCGCTCAAACCAAGCAGAACCCCTGTGCCACCCGTCGTACACGACAATGGGCGTTGGTCCTGACTCATGAATAGCAGCCACGAGTGGGCCGACCGGCGGCACGGTGGCGTCGCGAAGCTTCTCAAAGTGAGAAAGATCTTCGCCAGATGCTTGCGCGATCCACTGTTCAAAGGTGCGGCCGTCGGCTAAGAAGCAGACATCTAAATCGTTCGGCTCAAGCTCGACGAGCACGGCACCGCGTGGATGATGCGACAAAATATGCGAGATGAGTGGCGCGCGGTATCTCAAAGCGAGATCGGCCGCTGCCATCGAGTCCCCTGGTGCGAGAGTCACCTGGCCGCGCAGTCGCCCCGCTGCCTCATGCTCACCCCAACATGCGAGCGCCTCGACAACCGTGCTTGGCCGGAGCGTGTGCAAAATGTGCCCTCTAACGTCCGCGTTGAGCGGGCCGGGCGCAGCCCGGCCGGCGCGCCGCAGGCGCGATAATCGTCTGCGCGCCTGCGGCGCGCTCGCTCGAATCTCTCACGGACCGCTCCAACGCATAGTTAGACATCACTCGCCGCCTTCATAGCTCGGTAAAGCCTTTAAAAGCTTCTGGGCAAGTGACATCGCACTTCTACCTAACTTAACGAGATCGTCAGCTAGTTTAGGAAAATGCGCCGCCCGCAGTTGAACATCGCGGACATGATGAAGATCGTCTTCTATGTCGAGTTTTGCGAAGAGGAACGCGTTATCTTTCGGCGTAAGGCTAGTAACGGCGCCATGAATCAAGTCATGTCGGGTTTGACTAAGTCGACGAAATTCAGCGATCAAAATGTCTGCTTCAGATCTAAAAGTAGCAAGACTAGAGATCTCCGAAAAGCAGGCCTCAGAAAAACTGAGTTTAGTCTCGAGCATTTTGGGTAATCGCTTTGCAAGCCGCTTGCCCCCAAGTTCGCGGTAGAGCATTGCAACAATCATGTCTAACGTCTGCTCAGCCTGTCCCCATTGAACAACGATAAAGCCGATTGCACGGTAAAGGGCGTCTGCATCGTCTTGGTTGTCGGCCACCATAGTGATGTCATTAGTAGTGATGTCTAACGTCCGCGTTGAGCGGGCCGCGCTACAGCCGCACGAGGCGCCGCAGGCGCCATAATGGTCCGGGCGCCTGCGGCGCGCCGCCCGCAACGTTTCACGGTCCGCTCCAACGCGTAGTTAGGTGTCATTCGCAAGGCCAAGTAGATATTGAACTGCTTGTCCGTGCCTTGAGCTGCAGATGCGGAGCTAGCCAACGTGAACTGTTACATGAACCAGACTGGTACATCTCGCTACTTCTTTGCGTGCGAACCCCACCAAGTACACACCGTGATGAAGTGTCAACTCGGGCAACTCGTACACACAGGTGGAATAGTTACATGCCACTTGGTCGGGAATGATCATGCTAGAAATATGCTGATGCCTGTCGTAAAACCACGTAGAAAACGCCAAGATATCCGGGAACTCATATGTCGTCGTCGGGTTCTCTTCATCGTATTCGCTTTCTGAGGAGAACGTTACTGGCCCCGACGCTTCGTACTTTTCTGCCAAGGCTTCAAAAGATTTGGCTTCAAAAGCATCCTCTACATCGTGCCTGAATGTCGTTTTGATCTCGGTGAACTCGCACGAGAGACTTTGTTGGGTCACGAGCGCGAGCAGAATGATGCAGTACTTCATGACACCTAACGTCCGCGTTGAGCGGGCCGCGCGAGGCGCGGCCAGCGCGCCGCAGGCGCAATATCTCTCCGCGCGCCTGCGGCGCGCTCGCTCCAAACCTTCTCGGACCGCTCCAACGGGTAGTTAGGTGTCATGTCCAGTAGCAACCGAATGACACCAGGGGTTTACTCGTCGCAGTGTCGATCAAAGCGAAGGCAAACTGATTAATCGTCAGTGGCTCCATCGAGTCCAAGGAGGCAATGCCTATGCCGAGCTCAGGCGACTCTGGCGGTGACCAGAAATCCAGCCAGTGATCACGACTCACCACCACGCGGAAAGTACGCCAGTCGAGCCCCTTGCATGGTGTCTCGTCGAGGCTAGCCGGCCATGGCGCCGACGCTGGCTCCAACTTCAACTGCAATGTAGTCTCGGGCCTAGCCTGGGACGGCCTGTAGAAAGTGACGAAGGGAGATTCGGAAAAGCGGTGCGCCGGTGCGCCTAGGACGACAGTCAAGGTCGTAGTGTCCGCATCTAGCAACTCAGTTCGCGATACGCAATGCGGCAGATCAATCGTGGCACAACCGAGCAGAGAACCTGCACCAAGCACGATGGCTGCCAGGACGTTGGACTTGCGAGACATGACACCTAACGTCCGCGTTGAGCGGGCCGTGGTACAGCCCGACTAGGCGCCGCAGGCGCCACAATAGTCCGGGCGCCTGCGGCGCCCTTCATCAAACCTTTCACGGCACGCTCCAACGCATAGTTAGGTGTCATGTGTCTACGACTGCTTGCTGGGCGGTGTCGCCAACAAAGGGAACAGCAATGCCAAGCCACTTCTTACCGGTTGTCTCAAAGGAAATGTCCCATTGGAGTGGTCTAGCGTTCACATCTTCAAGTCCAAATCCTGAAAGTTTCACAACCGTAAAGATGTCCTGCGGCAGATCCTGCTCTAGCCAAGTGCGAAATACCTCAACAAGTCGTGGGCGCACTGCTTCAAGGATTTCCTCAAAGCGCCTCGGCAAATCCAGATAGAACTTGCGTGCCGCCGAAGATGGCCCTTCCTCTCCGCCCGGTATCCCGATTGAGATCACCGAGCCTGTCTTAGGGAATGTCCATTCACATTCCCAATAAGACCGCTCCGGGAAGTTCGGGATGAACATGAACAGCAAGACCCCGAAATCCGGGTCCGCGATACGCGGCGGTTTGAATCGGAGCTTGAGATTATGCAGGAGGCTCATACCTGACATGACACCTAACGTCCGCGTTGAGCGGGCCGTGCAGAGCGCGGCCGGCGCGCCGCAGGCGCGATAATCGTCCGCGCGCCTGCGGCGCGCTCGCTCAACGCTGTCACGGACCGCTCCAACGCATGGTTAGATGACAACGAGCCCCTAAAGTGCAGTGATCGCCAGCATGAGCGCGACTCCAAGCAGGAACGTTCCGTAGCCGAGCCGCATGCCACGGTAGGGAACACGCATTGCCTCAGTTTGCTTCGTTGAGGTGACTACCGAAAATCCGCGTTGGCCACCAACCTTGATGAAGCGGGAGTGATGGTATGCGCCGTAGATGGCGCCAGCCACTGAGATTGCGAGTAACGCGAAGACGACAGCTGTCTTGTCCATTGTCATCTAACGTCCGCGATCAGCGGCGGCGCGCAGTTGGCGCGCCGCTTGCTGATCGAACCTTTGGGAGGCCGCTTGCAGTTCCTGCAAGCGGCGTGCCGACGCGCGACGACCGCTGCATCGCATAGTTAGAGGTCAGCGAGATTGGTACCACTCCAGGACCTCCTTGAGATCGGACGTCTCGATGTCCATCAGGAGCCGCGCCAGGTCGTACTGTGCTCTCGACGCGGCAATTGCGGCAAGTACGGATTGGCAAAAGTTGGTGTCCCAAGGCCTAGCGGCTGCTTGGGCCGCGAGTTGTGGGATTGAGTCGAGGGCGTGACGGTAGTCAGAGAGGAATTCGCTAGCGACCTCGATTTGGTGCTGATGCCGCGCCAGTTCGATCGCGGCAGGCAACAAGAAAAAGCTGAGGGTCGCATTGGCTGGCGCCGTAGCCATGGCCGCAACTACATGCGGCACTGCCGCGAACGAAGCGGGGTAAACATCGCCTTGGTGGTACAGCCGACTCCACAGACTGAACCACGGCTCAGAGCTGGAGTTCGATTCGATCGGGAACGAAGAAAGCTGGGCAAGCAGACCCGGCACGAGTTCGGCGGTGCCATAGGCATCGGTGAGATGTCGCCAGCGCCCGCTATCGAGCTCGACCAAGCTGACCTCTAACGTCCGCGTTGAGCGGGCCGCACACCGCGCGGCCGGCGCGCCGCAGGCGCACAATTTCTCCGCGCGCCTGCGGCGCGCTCGCTCAACCCTGTCACGGACCGCTCCAACGCATAGTTAGACAT